>Ga0315274_10000337_pt1 | contig 73358 bp, 76 predicted proteins | sample YL17G02_20_MG_FD_203700 | JGI IMG/M metagenome (GOLD analysis project Ga0315274, IMG submission 203700) | Sediment microbial communities from Yellowstone Lake, YNP, Wyoming, USA - YL17G02_20 | ecosystem: Environmental > Aquatic > Freshwater > Lake > Sediment | place: USA: Wyoming | collected... | reverse complement strand
GTTGGGATAGGCATGGGGCTGATGCAATGATGGCGTTGGTTGCGTTGCAACAGTCGAATATGTGGAAAAGCTACTGGGACGGTCAAAAACACGCAGCTTAGCCCTGCCAGAAAGTTTAGCCACACCCACTTCGCAGGATACGTGCTTGATGATTTGCACGATGTCCGCACTTCTGGTATAATATAGTGCCTTTCTTTGAAGGAGATTAGTCATGCGTAGAAGAATTCCGTGTGTACTCGCGGGCGTTTTGGCTCTGGGGATGGCGTCGTCGGTATACAGCCAGGTGCTCGGCGACTGGGAAAACCAGATGGATGGCTGGGCTATATGGACCGGCTCACCTGCAACGACCACCTACAGCACTAAGGGGGTTACACTGCACACAAAGAGTCTGCGCCTGGTCAATAACGGCGGATGGCAGTTTGCTCTGATTGTCAAATTGCAGGAGCTCGGCAGGATCAACGATTTCTTCAAAAACCACCTCGTCTCCATAGACGTTACGCGGCTCGCCCCCGAATGGACGGGCCAGCCCACCAACGGCTACAGCGGAGTCGAACTGATTGTCAACGCCGGCTCAGGTTTAGGCAACGTCTGGCAAAGCCTCGGCGCCCAAGGCTGGTGGAATTACAAAGACGGGGACAACACGCGAACGCTCACCTGGGACTATTCTTCGGCTATTCCTAAAATCGAACAGTCCACCGTTTCCTGGTGCGAGTTCGTGCTGGTTACGAATCACGACCCCGCCTATACTGGCAACGCGTACTACTTTGACAACGCCCGTTTTGTAGGTGTGCAGACTGCTTACGAGCCGCAGCCTGCCAATAATGCAAAAGATGTGCCCACGAGTTTGCTGATGACCTGGAAGCCGGGCAGTTCCGTGCGCAGCCATATGATATTCTTCGGCACAGACCCCAATGCGGTACTCAATGCCAAAATCGCAAGCTATCCGAACGTTACGATGACGATGAGCGATGTAACCAGCTACAATCCCGGCCCTCTGACCATGAACACGAGGTATTACTGGCGAGTGGACGAGGTCAACCAGCCGAACTTCTGGACGGGCGACGTATGGAACTTCACCACCGGAGACTTTCTGATTGTTGATGATTTTGAAAGCTACACCAACGATTCGCCCAACAGGGTATTCCAGACGTGGCTGGATGGAGTGGGCTACTCGGCTGATCAATACTTCCCGGTTGCTTATGGTGGCAACGGCAGCGGTGCGACTGTGGGCTACGATATCTGGGCAGCGGGCAGTCCATACACCAACATCATGGAGACAACGATTCGCAATAGCGGCACGCAGGCAATGCCGCTAAGCTACGATAACAGCGGCGCGAACAACAAAAAGAAATACTCCGAAACCGAACGCACGTTTGCATCAACGCAGAACTGGACCACCGCCGGAGTACGGGCGTTGACGATATGGTTCTACGGCGACCCGAATAACGACGCAGGGGCGACCGAACAATTGTATGTTAAAGTCAACGGCTCGAAGGTCGTCTATGACGGATCCACTACCGTTCTGAAGGAGGCGAAGTGGCACGCATGGTCGATTGACATGGCGCAGTTCAACGTCGATCTTACCGCGGTTCAGAAAATCGCAATCGGCGTCGGCAACGAGACCAATACGACCGCCGGTGGCAAAGGAATACTGCGCATAGAAGACATCTGCCTGTATCTGCCGCGATGCGTTCTGGCGAAACGTACGGCCGGTTTTGCCAAAGCCGACTACAATCCGTTGGGAGTGGTCGCTGGAGACTGCATCGTCGATTACAGAGAGCTGGATATCATGGCGACTGACTGGCTGGCAAAAGACGATGTTATCCTCACCACCAAACCCGCCGCGACAGGTCTTGTCGCATACTATCCTCTCAATGAGGCTACCGGCACCACTACCGCCGATGCTTCGGGCAACAATCACAATGGGACGCTCTCGCCCAATGCAGCCTGGGCAGTGCCTGGGTTGTTCGGTGCTGCGGCCGTAAATATTAACGGCAGCGCCGGTTGCAAAGTGGACATAGGAACCTGGGACCCGGCAGCCGGCACAGGAAAGCTGACGCTCTCGCTCTGGGTCAAATGGGCTGGGCCTCACAGCGGCTCGGAACACCAAGGCTTAGTCGGCAAGAGAGACTCCTGGGCCGCCACCGGTGCAATGAGGTTCTTCTTCGAGATATCCACCAGCGGCGGCAATAACCAACTGGCGCTGCGCCAGTACTCAGGGGCAGCCACTGATGTCTATTCGCCCAGCGGCACAATGACGCCGTTCATCGGCGCCTGGGCTCATGTAGCCGTCTCTTTTGACGGCACTACCGGCAGGATTTATCTCAACGGCAAACAGATAGCCTCCGGCCCATTTGTGCTTGCAGATAAGCCCGATGCCAGCATGGCCATAGGCAATGTACACGGTACCGGCTATGACGGCAGCACCGAAACTTATAACGGAGATATAGATGAAGTTCGTATCTACAATCGCGAGTTACCGGCGGGTGAAATAGCATATCTGGCGGATGTAACCCCCGATGACGGCAAGCTGCACGTTCCTGTGCCGAGCGTTGCTGAACTGTATGCAGGTGAAGCCGAAGGCTTGAGGGCAATCAATTTCAGGGACTTCGCCATTCTCGCAACCTACTGGCTCAACGAGCAATTGTGGCCGTAGCCGGACCGGCGTAGCGATTCGCGACAATCATAGGGCCTGTGTAGGTCAATACCGCATGGGCCCTTTTATCATGGTGCCTACGCACGCAGACCTCAGGCCAGAGCACGAGTGCCGTGAAGAAAGAATCCGATGCCGACCAGCTAATATCGAACTTCATGATATCCATCCCTTGACCGGGACTGCCATTAAAACCAGCGTACGACCACGCCTGCCACAGGGGCTGCGATGTGTGCCATTGCCCTATTTGAAGACCGCACGACCCCGCAGAAGCTCTGCAATCTCTTCTAATTACACTCGGGCGCGGTACATTCCAGCCAGTGGGCCAAAAACAGAGCAAGGTCAGCAAAGTCAACGCGGCAGTCCTTGTTCAAATCAAGTGCTGGATATGGATGCTCAGCGTCACCACAAGTTGGAGCAGCAAGGTTCGGCGCCTGCCAGATATCATGCAGGCCGTAACCGCCGGGTCTGTCGGAGTTGAAGATGAGGGTAGAGCCGTCGGCCGACATATACGCAGCAATCTCCATACCTGCACTATTGACTAATGGTCCAAGATTCACGGGTTCTTTCCAAGGAGAATCAGTTGTGGCCCGCGTTATTACCCAGAGATCACACGAACCATAACCACCCGGTCGGTCAGAGAAGAAAAAGAGCAACCGGCCATCGTTCAAAAGCACTGGATAGCCGTCCGCAGAGGCGCTATTGACTGTCGACCCGAGATTCACCGGCGTACCCCAGGGGGCGTTTCTCGTTGCACGCTTAGTCACCCATAGGTCGGCACGTCCGTACCCCCCGGTTCGAGCTGGGTAGCCACTGGTTCCGCTATCGAAGTACAGTTCTAATCCATCCAGCGAGATCGTTGGGTATGCCTCTCCAGCCCAACTATTGACCACTGATCCAAGATTTATTGGCTGACTCCAATCAGCGCCTATCGCGTTCCGCTTCATCATCCAGAGATCAGAACTGCCATACCCACCGGTTCGGACATACGATAAGTACATCTCCAGGCCGTCGCCGGTCGTCACACCCGGAACGACCCCGATGGTTTTGAAAGTAGAAGCCGGATCACTCCACGGACCGAGATTCACAGGAGTGCCCCAAGGGTCGTCTTTCGTTGCCCGCGTGGCCACAAAGATCCCAAGGTCTTCCCAGGAGCTGCTGCTCCGCTGGAACCAGAGTGATAAACCATCCGGCGTGAGCCAGTATGGCCAGTCTTGGATTGAACTGTTAATCAGCGGACCAAGATTCGTCGCAGTGCCGAAGTTGAAGAGTGGGGGTGCCGGATAGGCATCGGTCAAGCCTACCCCGGCAAGCACTGCAAAAATCAGTACGGCTGCTGCCCGTTGCACGGGCGAACTCTTTTTGGATTTGGCAATCATTTTGATTCACCTTTCAATTTGAGATGAATCTTCTAATATGCCCGCTATCGAGGGCACGTAATTGACCTGGGAAAATTTTTCCAAAAGATTGAGAATAGTTCGGCCATAGACGGGTCTCTCTTCCGCGTTTATCGAGGAAACCGCCAAAGCATCGCAGGCAAACTCGCGGTCCAGCCGCATCCGATGAAGAGCAAACCACATCAGTGGATTAAACCAGTGTAGAATCTGCAGCAGTGAAATCAGCCAGCCCAGATAAACATCGCGTCGTTTGAGATGGCAAAGCTCGTGGATGAAGACGTAGTAGAGCTGGTCCAGGCCGAGGTCTTCGATTAGCCCTTCCGGCAACAGCAATCTCGGCCGGACAAAACCAAAGAGGGCCGGCCCCTTAACTCTGTCGGTTACCACCACGCCCACGATGGTCTGGATACCCATTTGCATCTTACAATCTTCCAGCAGCTCCAGGATCTGCGAATCGGTGATGGGCCGCTCGCCTTTGACCATCCTCCAGAGACTAAAGCTTCTGACCAGAATGAATCCGCCCAGACACCCGGCCCCGATCAGCCAGATCAAGGGCAAAAGTCCCACAAACCTGAGAAGCACCTTGTATGGCCTTGTGGTAACAGTCGGCAAACTCGGTGGCGCGGCGGTCTTAGGCAAATTCGCCTCACTCACGGTCGGAGCCACAGGAAGTGCCTCTTTTCCTTGAGCGATTGGAGTCTTTTGGGGTGCGCTAGATTGTGTGCCGGTGACCTGCAGACTTCGGCGGACGAATTCTGTCCGTTGCACCTGGAAGGTGTGCGGTATAAAGTTGAAGACACTGACCTTGGTCTTCGGCATCCACGGTGTCACCAGACGTATCAACAGCAAAGCCCAGAGCCAGTACTGCCAGCGAATCGGCAGCTTGTCTTGTAGGATGACCTTGGCCAGCAGAATTAGTCCGATCAGCACACTTGCTTGAATGCTGGCCTCGACCAACCATCCGAAAAACGGCGACAACTGCGTGTTCAAGGCCTCCATAGGTAAACCTTTCGCTAACGCGACTTTTCTTCTTTTTTTTCCTGCCGGTCCCTTGCTGCCTGATCCAGTATTTGTCTAAGGCGGGCAATCTTTTCAGGGGACAGTCTTTCCTCTTGGACGAAATCTGCCAGCATCGGTTCAATTGATCCGCCATGAAATCGCCTGAGAAAGGTCTTGGTTTCCTTGCGAATGCATTCCGCCTCTTTCACAAATGGAAAGTAGTGATACTGCTTGCCCTTTTTTTCAAAGCCCACAGCCTTTTTCCGAACGAGCCGATTAATCAGTGTCCTTATAGTTTCTCGTTTCCACCGGCCTTTGCCGGATAGAACTTCAACTACCTCGGAGGCAGTTCGAGGGGATTTCTTCCAGAGCACCTCCATGACTTCCCATTCGGCCTCTGAAATCCTGGGTAGATTTCTCATGTTGACCTCCTTAATATTACACCTGTAACATTTATAATTGTTACATTCGTAACATTTATGTCAAGAGAAATATCTGAGATTTTCAGGAGATTTTTACCCGCATTTATAAGTGTGGTCATTTTAGATAGTTATGACGCAAGAAACTTCCGATGTGTTGAAGTTTGTTTAATCCGCAGGTATGGCCGGTGTTCGTCCCTGGTCAATCTACGCCGGGCTACATTGTCCTTATGCCCGGTAACTGATGAGAGCTTGAGTCCGTCTGCACAAATTTCTTCATTTTCATGTCGCAAGGGGGCGGGGATTGTACACTATATCACGGAAACACAGATTGAGATTTGAGGTACAGATATGTTTGAGAACGACAATTATTACGTTGAAAGATGCCTGGACGGCCATGCGGACGACTATCGCTTCCTTGTGAGGCGATATCAGGGAGTGTTGCTGGCACATCTGGCGGGCAAATTGGGTAGCAAAGACAAGGCGGAAGAAGCGACTCAAGAGAGTTTCGTGCGGGCGTATTTCAACATGGATAAATTGGAAAAACCCGAGTCGTTTTTCTCCTGGCTTTTGGGTATTGCCGAGCATGTGGCGAAGGAGCTTTACCGAAAAGACCGGATTCGTCAGCAGCGGGAGGCTATCAGGTCGGCCGTAGAAGGGCTGGAGCAGCCATCGCTATCACAGGATTATGCTCTTGAAGCGGCAATTGCCGAGCTGCCTGATGCTTATCGAAAGATTGTTCTGTTGCGGTATTACGGAAGTCAATCCTGTACTCAGATTTCTGAAAGTCTGAATATGCCGTTGGGAACAGTTACGAAGATGTTGTCACGATCATACGCTATGCTGCGTGAATCATTGCAGCAGGCTAAAAATTATGAGGTGTAACTATGAACTGCCAGGAATGTAAAGAACTTTTGGTCGGTTATGTCGAGGGGCTTTTGGACGAATCACAAAGGCAGACGGTCACAGGACATCTCAAAAGCTGCCAGTTGTGCCGGACGGAGCTGGAGGCGGTAAGCACTCTGCATAACCGTTTAATTGCCAATGGCAAGGTTCTCGCTCGAGGAGACCTTGAGAATGATGTAATGAATATGATTGTTCGCGAACAAAACGTACGATTGAAGACAACCAAAAAGAACAACAAAGTCATAAATATAGGGAGAATAATCATGAAAAATCCGATTGTAAAACTCGGCATCGCTGCGGTGTTTGTAGCGGCGGTGCTTATTGGAGTTCATTTTATCGGCAATCCGTTCGGGGCGACTGTGACTTTTGCCAAGGTGATCCGGCCGATCCTCAATGCCCGGACCGTGGTGTTTGATTTTATTGTGGGCGCAGAGGAAAGTGGGGCCGTAATACATGACATAGTTGTGGGCTCAAAGATTAGACGGACATTCTCCAAGATGGAAACTATCTTGATAATCGACCTCGATAGTGCCAGGATGCTCACACTGGACCCCAAGAGCAGGACCGCAGTGTATATTGACATACAGGGACCGCTTCAGGAAGGAACCAAGAACTTTTTGGAATTTGTCCGAAGAGTCATTACCGACCTGAAAGACATGCCGGCCGAGAAACTTGGCCAGCGGGACATTGACGGTCGCAAGGCAATCGGCTTTTATGCGGCAGAGAAACCTAATATTGAGCTTACGATATGGGCCGACCCGGAAACGGCTAAACCAATACGCATCGAGCTTCTAATGGGAAAGTCGCTTTATATCCTCAAGAACATTGAGTTTGATGTGCCGATAGATGAGTCGTTGGTGAGTATGGATGTGCCTGCCGGCTACACGCTGAGCGCCAAAGAAGTCGATATGCGTCAGTTCACCGAGCAGGATTTCATAACAACCCTGCGACTTGTGGCGGAGCATCTGTATGGCGGCAGTTTCCCGCAGAGCCTGAGTGTCGGAGAGCTAATGAGCCAGACTCCTGTGATAGGAAAGAAAATTGAACAATTGAACATTTCGGACGAGGAAAAAATGCAGCTTGGTACGACCATGGGAAAAGGATTTGTGTTCTTCCAGCAACTCGACCCAACTGGCGCCACATGGCACTATGCAGGCAGCGGCGTAAAGCTCGGCGATGCCGGCAAGGCGGTATTCTGGTATCAGCCAAAAGGCTCGCAGACTTACCGGGTTATCTATGGTGACCTGAGTGTTAAGGATGTTTCGCCGGAGAATTTACCGAAGTAAGTCAGCTAAGCAAAATAATGTTTATTACACGGGCCGGGCCCCCGTTTCTGTCTTCGACAGAAGACACGGGGGTTCGGCTTTTTTGTGCGCTCTTACGCCAACAGGTCGTAGAATAAAAAAGGCAATTTCATGTAAACATAAAATGATTTCACTGCTCTATTATTACAGAGATCTCAGGTTGCAACCGAATCATGTTATAGTGAAACGTTTTTTTTGCTTAGTCAGGTGCACATTGTCAAATGCGGCGTTTGAAGAGCTGGTAAACCAATACAGCCGACAGGTTCTCAATCTCGGTTTGAGGATTTTGGGCAATGCCGAGCAGGCGAATGACGTCCACCAGGAAGTGTTTCTGGCTATCTGGCAGCGATGGCACAAATACAACGGCCAGGTGAACTGGGGCGCGTACCTTTACAAAGTTACAGTGCGAAAAGCGATGGAGTGTGCCAGGTACAACAGGCCTCATCCGGTACTTGATCAAAGAACCGAAGAGCACGTTGCGAATGAACTACCGGATACCGCCCTGAGGGTCAAAGAGCTGCAACAAAAACTCGCGGCGTGCCTGGCGAGGCTGCCAGAGCGTCAGGCAGAGGTGTTTGTTCTGTCGCGGATAGAAGGATTGAGACACGAGGCTATCGCAGAAGTTCTGGATTGTTCACCGGCGACAACGAGGGTTCAACTTCATCGGGCGATGAAACGCCTGGCACGGGAACTGGGTAGTTATTTGCAGTAAATAGGACCGCGATATATGAGTACGCACAAGACAATAAAAGAGCTGCTGGTGAGCTATGTTCTCGGAGATTTGTCAGAGGGACAGACCTGTGAGGTTAAGTCGCATGTGACGATGTGCCAGCAGTGCAAAGATGAGCTAAAGCGACTTGAGGCACTACTTGAATGTTCGGGGAAGATAAGCAAATTGTCTGCCGACGAACAGATGCTCAGGTCTGCCAAGGATAGACTTTTTACAACAGTAAGCAGTGAAGGAAAATTGAAGGCTATTGCTTGGCCGAATATCGGTCGGGCTTTCAGATGGAGAATGATTATGAAAAGCACAATCACAAAAATAGCCGCTGCCGCGGTGATTGCCATAGTAGCGATGGTTGCCATGTATCAGCTTGGCAATTCGATTGATGGTTCAGCGGCTGCTTTGGCTCGTGTGGTTGACAATACGGGAAGAATGCCGTGGTTGCACCAAGTCGCTAAAGGGTTTGTTAATAGCGAGCAAGTAACATTAGAGCAATGGGTTTCATTCGATTCCAAGACTTGTGCAACTAAGCGGTCTGATGGTTCTATTGAGTATCGCAACCTGACAGAGTTTAGAGAATATGTTTACGACCCTTGTTCACAAACGATTACTGTTTCTCTTGTAAAGAAAAAGGATTACCCAGCATTTGTAGATATCGCATTTCCAGCATTTTATCTTGATGGAGTGATCAAGAAACTTGGTGATGAGGGCGGGGAAGTTGCCAAAAGAACTGATAAGTACAAGGGAAAGGCAGTTGACGTTTACGAGGTTTCGTTTTCAGAACATACGGCCAAGGCATCGCACTTAAAGCTTTTTGTAAATTCTGAGAAGCACCTTGTCATCGGTGAGGAAGTAAAAGCGACTGACGAATATGGAAGAATATTGATAGATTGTAAGATCGAGATAGACTACCCTGAGAACGGTCCTGTCAGTATCTATGAACTTGGCGTTCCTGGTTCAGCAAAGGTCGTCTATCCCGAAAGAGAGAAAACTGCGTTTCAAGTTGTTTTTGAAGCAGCAATTACTGCAATAGATGCCAGGGAGAGTTGGCCTGCACCTCGTGATCTTGTAATAACATATTGGGAAGCCAGGGCCGCAAAAGAGTATGGTGAGATGGCAATCTTATGGCCTGGTTCAGCTTTATGGAACCGTGACCTTGAAAGTGAAAAAGCCGCAGCGTATGTCTTTGGAGACGTTCAGGGGACAGGATCTGAAGGCCATATTATTGTCCCATATGCCTCAAAAGAACACTACGAGCGAAACAATACTTATAACCTGAAAATGAGGCTAAGCAACGAAAGAAGTGCCAAAGGACGATATTACATTGTCTCAGGGAATTGATCTTTGAGGCAGCAGCTCTGACATATAGAGGAGTTATCCCAAGAGTTTAAGGCCGGGCCCCCGTGTCTTCTGTCGAAGATAGAAAGGTGGGTTCGGCCTTTTTTTACGCTCACACACGAAGAATAGGCTAAAATTGAAACAAATCCGACTTTTTGCGCATACTTTTAGCACAAGAGCAGACAATATAGCAGACGCTGATCAGCGATAAGCAAGTTAGAGGTTGCCCTTTGAAACATGGTGAAAGCGTTGGAAACGGGATTAGTTGAGGCCGCCGTTGGCGGTGACATTGAGAGCTTCGGCAAACTTTGCAGGCAGTATTATGCTCCTATAGTGGCGGTAGCTTATTCTATACTTAGCGACCATCAGCTTGCTGAGGATGCCGCACAAGAAACATTCGCAAGAGCGCTCGTAAATCTTAGGAGATTAAAAAGAGCAGAAAAATTCGCCCCCTGGCTTGCACAGATATGCAGGAACGTCGCCAAGGATATGGTTGAGGCCGGGGCCAGAAAGATAGACAGAGAGAAGTTTTCGATAGGGCGCGACAGCGAAAGAGAGAAAGGTAGTGATAGCATTGAATCGGTTCGCCGGGCTATTGATAAGCTGCCGTTTTCCGCCAAACAGTTGTTGGTTTTGCGCTACTACAATGACTTATCCTACGAGCAAATCTCAGCGGTACTGGGTATATCCAAGACAACAATCAACGGCAGATTGACCAGGGCAACGCGAAAACTTGCAAAGTATTTACGACGTGACGGTATTCTGGAGTGCTGACAATGAAACCTCAGGAATATGATAAGAAGTTAGGCGGACTTATCTATCGAGCTATTGGCTCGGAAGAGCCTATATTCGATTTCGATAAATGGAAACAGGACCATCAAGGGGAAATTCAAGTGTTCAAGTCGCAAACCGAAAAGACACGAGCTTGCGCAGTGTTACCAAGTATTTGGAGAATAATTATGAAAAAACCGATTGTAAAACTTACTGTTGCAGCAGTGATTGTTCTTGGCCTATATTTAGGCGTCCGTTTTCTCGGCGGACCAGATATGGCAAATGTCGCCTGGGCTGAGGTGACCAGGCGCGTTGCTGCGGTTGACTACGCACATGTCTATTATTTCAAAAGCCGGGACAATGTTCTTGGAAGGCACTTTGAGAGCTGGTATGCTCACGGGAAACTCGTTATTTGTGGAAACGAGGGGGACATGACTTATGATAACGGCCAAACACTACAGGGATTTGATAAGCAAAAAAGGCGCACTGTAAAAAGACCATCGAACTTTGCCGGAGGACAGACCCTTTTCGAACTATTCACCGGAGGTTTACTGTCAGATAAGAATGAGCAGTTCAGCCGGCAGCTACCTGCTCAAGTGGGTGATGACTTTCTTATATACAAATTTGACCCGTCCCCCAAGGACAGTGATTTCATCGAAGGCATCTTCATTACGGTGGGCAGGAATTCTCTTTTGCCTGTTCAGGTCAAAGTCTATGACAAAGACTCAGATTACGACCTGATCATGTTCGACTATGAGGCTACTGAGAAACCGGCGGAATTTTTTGAGCCTCCAGCGGTTGAACCACCCCATGGTAGAGGGACAGTTCTGCTCGACGGCCAAGAGACAATGATTGACATTGCAGGTTCCAACGGTATCAAAGCCGCGGTCGTGCGTCTTCACGGCAAATCTTCTGATAATTCCGATGAACCAGCTTTTTCGATTGACGTGGCATTCATTGTTGAGGAAGGCTATAGAAGTACAACAAATGCCCTTAAACGCCTCCATTTGAACGAAGCCATACAATGCGGATTGGGTGCCGACGACTGGCCGGACGGGAAGTATCGCAACATTAGATTTTCGCCTTTACTAAAACCTACTGACAGAGCGGATACTTACATTGTTGAAATAAGATGCTGGCTTAGAACTGAGACAGATTGATTTTGGCAGTATCCGAATTTGCAGATTCAAGGCCGGGCCCCCGTTTCTGTCTTCGACAGAAGACACGGGGGTCCGGCTTTTTTGTACTCCGAGGTATAACTTTCACTTCTTCCAAAGTGAATTTACCCACTAAGAAATATCAAGTGTAAGTATGTTATTATTCAGACAGAGTTGGTATTCTAATGCAATTGACGTTCACCCATGAAGTCGGATTAATGCGATGTTGGAAACCCCCTTCAAGAGGGATTAAATAAAAATGGACGCAGTACTGATCGATAACGTGTGTAAATCCTTCGGCGAAGTCCGGGCAGTAGACAACCTGAGCGTGAGGATTCCGGTGGGCAGTATATATGGCTTTCTTGGCCCCAACGGTGCCGGCAAGACCACCACGATTCGTATGACTATGGGTATCATTCGCCCGGACAGCGGTAGTGTTGAGATATTTGGGGATCGTTCGGTCGAGCGGGCTAAAACCCGAATCGGCTATATGTCTGAGGAGCGAGGACTATATCGCAAGATGACAGTCCGAAAGGTACTCACATATTTTGGTGCGATCAAGGGCCTAACGGCCATCGAGCTGGCACAACGTGTGCCTCAGTGGCTGGAACGTGTTGACTTGGCTAACTGGGCTGATAAAAAGGTCGAGGAGCTTTCGCGTGGAATGCAGCAGAAATTGCAATTTGCAGTTACCGCGATCAACGATCCGGAATTGCTGATACTTGATGAGCCGTTTTCGGGACTGGACCCTCTTAATACGGATTTGCTCAAAGACATTATTATTGAGATGCGAAGGAAGGGCAGAACCGTTATCTTTTCCACGCACGTGATGCCTGAGGCTGAGCAACTTTGCGATTTCATTCTTTTAATCAACAATGGTCAGGCTATCCTAAATGACAGGCTGACTAATATCCGGTCGCAGCAGAGATCCCATACGGTTTGTGTTGAGCTTGAGGGCGAAACAAGTTTTGTCGAGAAGCTTCCTATGGTACTGGCAGTCAAATCCGAAGGGAACCGTCAGGAAATCAACCTTGCAGATAATGCCGACCCTCAACAGTTGCTCCGGTATCTGGTGGACCGGGTTCGTGTACAAAGTTTCGAAGTTAAAGTACCTTCACTACACGAGATATTTGTTAATTTGGTCCGGAAAAGCAATGCAAAAGATTCTTAAGGTTGCTCAACGTGAATATGCCGAGACTGTCAAGACGAAAACCTTCATTCTCGGCGTTCTGATGACACCGGCAATAATCGGTGCGATCATTTTCTTTACCAGCCGAGTGTTTCGCAGCCCAAGCGGGGCGCGGCCGCCCGTGAGAGTGGCTGTAACAGATAGGTCGAAGGAACTTTCAACCGAGGTCAATGCTTCCTTCGATAAATATAATGAGTCACACCCGGAAAGACAGATTCTTATTCAAGACCTCAATGCCCAAGAGAACTTAGAGGCGGTCGAGACAGAAGGAAAAAACCGGCTTCGCCAAAGCCAGATAGAAGCATACGTTGTTCTGGACAAAGACATCCTGGCAGGAGCCGGCAAGATACATCTTTATACATATAAGCCGAAGGCATCCGATCTTGACGTGCTCGGGACTATTGAGGGCCGTTTGAACAGTGCGGTTGTGAATCAACGTTGTAAAATACGGAATATTTCTCCGGAACTGCTGGCCGAACTTCGCAATGTGCCGATCGAGCGAGTGGAAGTGGGTTCTACCGACGATGCGCAACGCATCGAAAGCGGAAGTCAAATAGTGATGAAGATGATGGTCCCGTTCTTTTTTATGTACCTTATCTTCATGGGAATATTCGGCATGGGTCAACATATACTCATCAGTATAATCGAAGAAAAGAATTCGCGCGTCATTGAAGTATTGCTGTCGGCATTGAGTCCATTTCAATTGATGGGGGGCAAGATTTTGGGGTTGGCCGGAATAGGTCTGACAGTTGTGAGCTTATGGGCTGTAGCGGCGTATCTGGCTGCTCGATGGCAAGGATTACACATAGACGTTAGTGCCACACTAATATTGTATTTTGCGGTCTATTATGCACTTGGCTTTCTTTTCTTCAGTTCGATCCTGGCAGGAATCGGCTCAATCTGCAACACCATTAAGGAAACCCAAAGCCTGATGATGCCGATTATGCTGGTTTTTATGCTGCCGTTGCTGGCTTGGTTCAAGCTTGTCCAGGATCCCAATGGGACACTCACGCGGGTACTATCATTCGTGCCTCCTTTGACACCGATGGTGATGATACTGCGTCTGTCCGCAAGTGCCGACATTCGGCTGGGCGAGATTTTGTTCTCGATAGTATTACTGGCGGCAGCAGTGCTGGCTGCGATGTGGGCCGCTGCGAAGGTTTTTCAAACCGGTATACTCATGTATGGGAAACGACCGGGCCTGAGGGAAGTTGCCAGATGGCTCAGGCAGACCTGAATGTCGGGCCTTTCAGGCAACGAAAACCTAATACTCGCACGCAGAAAGGTACGGAGCCATCTCCAATCTATCCCGTTCCCTCTAAAGCCAGACTGGGCCGGATTGAGAATACCACCCGCGGGGGAAAAATTCATTGTGTGATAACGACGGAGAGATAATGAAAAAGTGGAGGAATCCGTGATAAAACTACAGGCTAAATGGCGGGGAGATTACCAGCCGAGATTTTTTTGCATTTGAGGCTGAGTTGTTCGTCTTTATATTGGAATCAGGTTTAAGGGCCGCAGGTGAACGATCGTTCAAGTGAAAATTTAGTGGGAGCCTGTCAGCAGGGTGACAAGAATGCGTATTTACCGCTTGTGGAGAGGCACTACAAAGGTGTCTTTGCGGTGTGCCTCGGTATGCTTGGAAATATCTCATGACGCCGAGGACATTGCTCAAGATGCCATGCTCAAGGGCTTTCTGAAGATAGACAAGCTCGGCAACGCAGGGCTTTTTTGGCCTTGGATACTACAAATTGCTAGGAATCTCTGCATAGATTTTCTTCGAAGGCAAAAACGGCACGAGAAGAGAATTGTTGTTGAGGAGCCTGCAACAGAACCACAAGAATCGACTGATGACAATCACGCCCTACATCAGGCTATCAAACAATTGCCATGGGAGTTGCGGGTACCCTTGGTTATGTATTACTTCGACGGTAAGAATGCAAAGGCGGTAGCGGAAAAGCTGGGTATCTCACATTCGGGAGTATGCCAGCGAATCAGAACAGCAAGGAAACAATTGCATGAACTGCTGACAGCGCGGGTGCAAAATGAACAGCGACTGTAACAAAATAAGAGACTACATTGCAGACTTTGTCAGCGGGACTCTAACGCAGGAGCAAGCCCAGGTGCTGGAGGAGCATCTACAGCAATGTCCGGCCTGCAACGGTTACGCACAGGCGCTCAAACAAGAAGATTTATTGCTCACGAAGCTGTTTGATGACATTAGCACTGATATGAAGAATCGGCAACAGGAGATACTAAAAGCCATAGACCGCTCGCCGCCGGTTAATCAATCCGTAAATGTTTCAGTGTGGAGAACTATTATGAGAAGCAGAATAACGAAACTGGCCGCCGCGGCAGTAGTCGTTGTTGCGGCGATTGTAGGCATACACCAATTTGGCCGACCACTCGTGGGAGGTACCGTGAGCTTTGCTCAAGTTATTCAGCCGATACTTAACGCCCGTAGTGCAATGTTTGATATCGTCGTGGGTGAAGAACGCCAAGACACGCCAATCATCCATGATATGATAATTGGCTCGCGGATAAGAAGGACGATGTCAAATGTGTCGGGCGTGGTTAGTATCATCGACCTTGAGTCGAGCAAAATCTTAGTGCTGACGGAGTCCTCAAAAGAGGCGGTGTATATCGACTTCAAGGGCCTGCCACCAATACCCAACTACATAGATAGATTGAGAAATCTCATTGCAAAATTGCAGGAACATCCGGAATTCACAGTGGAAGAGCTTGGGCAGAAGGAGATTGCTGGCCAAAAGTTGATCGGTTTTCGGGCTAAGCATCCCAAGGCTGAGCTTACGATTTGGGCCGACCCACATACGGCGCTACCTGTACGGATCGAAACGACGGAAGGGCAGCTAAACACCATCTGCAAAAATATGCAGTTCGATGTGCCAATGGATGATTCGATGTTTAGTATGGAAGTGCCTGAAGGATACAAACAACAGCAGACCCAGATCGACCTGCAAGGTTCTACAGAGCAGGACTTCATCGAAGGGCTGCGTATAAGGGCGGAGTTGCTTGGAGACGGCCAATATCCCGATGGCGTCGCTGTAGAAGACTACATCAAACAGGCGCCGGCCATAGGCAAGAAGATTGAGGAGATGAAATTGGCGAAGGAAAAAGAGACTGAGTTGGGAATGAATCTGTCGAAACACCTTCTATTCATCCGGTTCTTCAAAGGCGAGGGCAATTGGCAATATGCGGGCAAGGGCGTCAAGCTCGGCGATGCCAACAAGCCGATATTTTGGTATCGGCCCAAGGATTCGCAGACCTACCGCGTCATCTATGGCGACCTGCGAGTCGAGGATGTCGCGCCTGAGAACCTGCCGCAGTAGAATCCAAGCGGCACACAATACTGCAACACTGGCCGGGCCTTTAATCCCGGCCTTTTTCATGCGATGCCTCAGCGAATCGCCCTGATACTATAGGAATTCAAAAAGACGAATGGCACCTGACCTCAGATGAAAGGGTCGTGGCGCATTGCCGCGTTGAAATCACGACGTGGTTTATCCATCAGGACCGGATGACCATCGAGCTACCTTATACCAAGGCGGTCCTGGAATCCGCAACAGAGGACGGTCAATCGGTTCAGTTCAGGGACCTTGGGGAAGGCACGTATGAGTTGAAACTACCTGCCTTGCCGAAGGTCCTTGAGTGTGTGTGGTCCATGCCTTTGAGCAGCCTTGAGCCAGCCGAGTACGGGTATCGAGCTGAGCTGCAATGCCTCGTTCTTGCCACATCCTACAGCTTGACCATCGTATTGGATCAGGGCTGTCCTCTAGAGCTATCTGGAGATACATCCAATCGCCAGTTGCTTGTGTTTTATGACGATGAAGATACCGATATCTATTTTGGGTCCTGTGGAATCCCTGTCAGGCGGATTAGGCAATAATTCCCCAGCGATGGGTATTAATCCAAGGCTGAGCACGCTGGCTCAGCCTTTTTTATGCATTTGCAGGCCAAGTGGTTCTGGTTGCTTGACAATGATTTTCTGCAAACGGTATAACAATTGTCGTGATGAACCGGAACGATATAAGACGCAAGATTCTTGTTTCCACGACCAATCCCGGCAAGATCAAGGAACTGAGGGCAATGCTTGATTTTGATGTGTATTGGCTGAGTTTGGCTGATTTTCCGGGTATAGTCGAAATTGAGGAAGATGGGGCTACATTTGCGGAAAACGCTCACAAGAAGGCCGTAGGATACGCCAAAGCGACTGGGTTGTGGACGATTGCGGACGACTCGGGGCTGGTGATTGACGCACTGGGGGGCGAGCCAGGAGTGAAGTCCGCGAGATTCTCTGGAGAGAAGTTCAAGGGAACAGACCGGGCGATTATTGACCATAGGAATATCGCTAAGGTTCTGGAGTTATTGAAAGGTGTTCCGGCGGAAAAGCGGACGGCAAGGTTCGTGTGCTGTCTGTGTTTGGCGAGTCCTGAAAAGATTCTGGCGGAGACGGAAGGAGCTCTGGAGGGAATCATAGCCGACAGAGAAATGGGGACGGATGGTTTTGGATACGATCCGATCTTTTTTGTGCCGAGGTTGGGTAAAACCGTGGCTCAATTAAGTGCCGCCAAGAAAAATGCAATCTCGCACCGCGGCAACGCCGTAAGGAAGCTGAAGACGGTACTTACGGAGTTACTGAAGAGATAGACAGGGGGGATGCGGTGACCACAAGGTTAGGTCTGATTTTCAGCGGAAGTTAAACCTTCATTTTTGGGGTGGATTCGTACTTGCTGGATGCAGATTTCAGCAAGACCTTACTTACTACTTTAGTGGTAAATTTTCGTCAAAGTAGTGCAGGGGTTTTTTGCGGAAAATTCCAAAATTCGAAAAAAATTTTTACTTCTTAGATCATATAGACTTACAGCAATTTCACCTCTCTAAAAACATCGAATTTTTCGTCAAAGTAGTGCAGGTTCGTGCAAGGGTAGAGGCTGTCAAGAATCGGCGGCTGCCGGATGGTGATAAAGGTTGTAATGTGAAGACTGGCTTAAAGAGGAGTGCAACGGTATGACCTTTGAGTTTGAAGGTTTCAAAGACGAGAGGCTTGGCGTGGAGTATGTTGAGTGGCTTGTTGACGAGCACTCGATAGATATTCACAGGCACTTTGCCAAGCTGTGGGATTATTACTCAAATCCAGTTATGGAAACGGTCGGGGTAAGTGCCGCGGATAGAAAGATAAGCGAATCAGGCAGGTGCTACGTACAGGCGCAGGAATACGGGCTACCGGCACGGATAACAGGGCTTGCACATTCGGCTGACGCGGGCATTATTGGGTCAAGGCCGGTCAGGGATATCCAGCGGAAGGAAGTGGTGATCGAGAATGACATTGCGTGGCGAGTAAATGCAGCGGTCGATTTTCTATTTGGAAAGCCGGTGAGTTTTGTCTCCAAAGCGTCGGATGGCCGAAAGCGGGGCGAAATTGAAGCCATATTAAAGGCTGTCTTAGCGGCCAACGGCGCTATTGGATTTTTCCAGGATATGGCGGTGCTCGGAAGTGTTTACGGTTTCGTCGATTGTTTCGTCAGGCCTGGCGAAGAAATTATGGAACGCACTTCCTCCTCCTCCCAAGAGCTCACGCTCGAAGCTGTGCTGCAGTCAGCACAGGCAATCGAACTGGAACTGATTGAGGCACCAAGAGCACTGCCTATTCTGGATGAAAACGATTACAGGAAGATCAGGTTTTACGTTCAGCACTTTTATCAGAAGAGGAATGCGTTGAACGGCAGGGATTCCCTTCTTTCAAAGATAGCGGCTGGGGCGGGGCAAAGGGGTGATTGTCGGCGGGTAGTTGAAGTGACGGAGATTACTTCGGCTGATTACTGGCAGCGGTACGAGGATAAACAGCTTGTTGCCGAGGGGGAACTACCGTGGGGTTTTTTGCCGGTGGTGCATATCCAAAATATCGCCCAACCCTATTACTACGAGGGACTGAGCGATGTTGAGTCTTTGATACCATTGCAAGATGAGCTGAATACGAGGTTGAGTGACAGGGCCAACAGGATAACGTTTCAGTCTTTTAAGATGTATTTGGGCAAGGGTATAGAGGGATTTGAGGATAAGCCGGTGGCTCCGGGGAGGATGTGGTGCACGGATAATCCTGAGGCTTCTATTGATGAGTTTGGCGGGGACGCAGCGGCGCCGAGCGAGGGTCTGCATATAGCAGAAATAAGGGAAGCAATGGATAAAGTCAGCGGGGTGACGCCGGTTGTGGCGGGTGTGCTAAAGAACAAGCTGGGGAATTTGACCAGTGCCGTGGCACTACGACTGACTCTTATGGGGATGCTATCCAAGAACGAGCGTAAGAGGTTCACATACAGCGAGGGGCTCAAAAGGATATGCAGTATGATTTTGAGCATGCTGGATACGAGCAATGTGTACAAGACCAGCGAGGCGGACAGAGAGGTTGAGGTTGTTTTTCTGAGTCCGCTGCCGGAGAACACGACAGAGAAATTGACGGAAGCCAAGCTCAAAAAGGAACTTGGTGTTCCGAGTGAACTGATATTGAGAGAATTGGGATATAGTAACATGGAATTGAGAATTTAGAAGACGTGAGACAGAATGCGAGGCTGTGGTGTCGGTAATTTTGCATTCTCAATACGGAAATTCTAAATTCTGTTGGGAGGTTTTATGAGCCAGATTGAGGCAAGAGACATCTTGTCAGATGACGCAGGTGTACAGGTTTCGGGGCGAGATACAGAGTGCGACGACGAAGATGGTCTGAAGCTTGTGCCGGTTGGTGAGTCGATCAGGTATCGCAAAAGGGCACAGAGTGCTGAGAAGAAAGCTGAGGCTCTTGCGGAGCAACTCGCGGCGGCAAACCAGAAGATGATAGAGATTTCGCAGGAGTTGGACGGTCTGCAACTCGAGCAGAAGCTGACGCGAAAATTGGCAGCGGCGGGAGCTATGGACCTGGAGGCGGCTGTGCTGGTTGCAAAAGCGAGGATGCAAGGCAAGTCGGAGGCTGATGTGGAAGGATGCGTTGAGCGATTGAAGAGGGAGAAGCAGTATTTGTTTGGAGTAGCGGTAGGGACTGCGGCAGCGAAGAGGACAGCCGGCGTTAAGGACCGCGTGTCACAGAGTCAGGCGGTACTTGAAAGGGCCGCCAAGAGGGCGGTGAGGACGGGCAGCCGGGCTGATTTGCAAGAGTATCTGAGGCTGAGGCGGAACCTGCTGTAGGCAATAGAGACAAAAGACAGAAAACACACCTGCTGCGCCAAGTGCGACAGCACGGCGAGAGACTAATGACTAAAAGGAGAATAAAAAATGGCTTTTACAGGTAAAGCGACTTACTCGGCGGGTTCGACGTTGCCGGAACTAGCCGAAGATGTATCGGATTTGATCGGGATAATTTCAGCTTACGAGACGCCGCTGTTGGATGCTCTGGGGGATCCGCTGCGGGAAGCGACAAGCACGCATCATGAGTGGCTGGAGGATGAGCTTCTGCCCAATAAGGATGCGATCAATGACAGCACCTGGACCAATCCGGGTTCCGACACGGTTTTTGATGTTGACCATGGCAGCAGGTTCCGCGTGGGAGACCAGATTCAGGTTGAGGGCAGCGAGGAATTGATGATAGTAACGGCGGTTAGCACCAACACTCTAACGGTAATTCGCGGATATGCTGGGACTACACCGGAGAACCTCGCCGACAATCAGGTCATCAACATTCTTGGGAACGCGGCACTTGAAGGGGATGATAAGCCCGGTGTGAGGTTCACCAATCGTGTGAGGTGTGGCAACTATACACAGATATTCACTGCCGCCGTGGAGGTGAGCGGGACAGACCTAGCGGTCAGTCAGTTAGGGATTGATGATGAGATAGATTATCAGAAGCAGGAGAGACTTCGTGAGCTGCTGAGGGACTTGGAAAATACGGTCGTTAATGGCGGACAGCCTACAAGCAGTCCTCAAGGTAGCGGCTCTGTGCGTAGGACGATAAAGGGCGTTATTCAGCACCTTTCGACCAACGACTTTCACACCGGCGACAGCGGTTTTCCTTCGGGCAACGACCTTGACGAGGCAAAGATAAACTATGTGCTCCGGAAGATATGGGAAAACAGCAGCGGGAATGTTGACTTGATTGTTGTCGGTGGTTTTCAAAAGCGGAGAATAAACGCCTTTTGTTCGGAGAGCAGGACCTACGCAGCGAGTGATACCACCTTTACGGATATGGTAAGTATCTACGAGAGCGATTTTGGCGTCTGCAGGATAGTGACGACGCGGTGGGTTCCTCAGGATGCGGTACTGTTACTGGATTCTTCACGGATAGGTGTGCTGCCCTTGGCGGGGCGTAGTTTCTACTTCAAGCCTTTGGCGAGCGGCGGCGACTATGAGTGCGGTGAGGTGATAGGTGAATACACGCTTGAGCTTAGGAGCGAGGCTGCGCACGGGATCATTCGTGGTCTGAGTGCCAGTTGAAGATAGGGGATAGGGTATCGGGGAGAGGATTCATGGTTCATGGGATAGCGGATAGTAAAGACATGGCTATCCGCTATTCCCATCCACTGTAAATCCGCCAGTCGTAAGGTGGATAAAGAAGGGGCTGAAAAATATGGTCAGGTTCTCAAACGATTCAGACATTCTGAAATATGAACCGGTGCTGTTTGGGGAATTGCATTTGCCGTGGCAAGTGTTAACGTCGGGGACGGGCGGAGTTCTTAGCGGTACGGCATTTACGGCCAGCGGGGTAGATTTTGCAGGAAGTGGAGTAGAGGCGGGCGGCGTCATTTACCTGAAGTCTACCGATGGGGTGGTGGATGGTACGTATGAAATTGTGTCGGTGGATTCGGCGACACAGCTTACCGTGTCGGTGATAAGGTCAGAGTTTGATGGGGCTGCTATAGCGCCGCCAGCGGCGAGTAACATAACGTACAGAGTAAGTACGTTTGGGCCTCAGGCAAGCGAGGCGGGGTATCAGTTGACAGAATATTTTGGGATAAGGCCGGGGAATCCCGCCAGTGAGATAGAAGTAGAGGATATTCTGGACTGGGAGGTTCTGCGAAGGGTCTCGGTTCTTGCGATCATATCCGGTGTTTATGCGATGCTTGCGAGTAAGGTGGATAATGAAAGCTTTTGGGCCAAAAGTTTGTATTACAGGAAGCTATTTGAGAAGGCCCGTGAGCGGTGTCGGCTCAGCATCGACCTTGGGTCTGACGGTGTGGTGGATATCACAAGGCTTGGTGCGTCGGTAAGGCTGGAGAGAGACTGACGATTGATAATTGATTATTGTGGATAGGGATAAGCTGTATGAGTTTGACATTGGATGAACAGGTCTTATTTGACGAGCAACAGCTTGAAGTTAAGCTCGGTAGTTTCGGCAGAGATACGGTGGAGCGACACGTGCCCGGGCTGGATGGTGTGGTAAGCATTGATTTGGGCGGCCACGGCAGGAAGGTAACGCAGAAGGGCGTTCTGATGGCGAGAAGCCGAGCTGAATTGCAGGCAAGAATCGATGCTATATCAGCTTATATGGATGGCAGAACACACACGCTGGCGACAGGCACGGGCGAACAGTTTGATGATGTCAGGATGGATTCTTTTAAGGTGAGCGACGAGCGGGCAAGCGGCAGCGGTGTGGTTGTCGATTACGAGATTGTGTACACGCAGTTGAATGGGGCATAAACCATTCCCGAGCTGACGCTTGGGGCTGCCACCCGGTCGGGGGCTAAATATAAGCAGGTAGGTCATGGCGATTACAGGCGAAGGTATAGATGCGGTTAGGGTATTTGAGTTGCCTGCTGGTATCTGGGCGGACGGCGAGGGTGCTGCGATGTCGAGGGCGGCTCTGGTGACATGGCGGTCGCGGCTGGAAGGCAAGTTCTATCAGGTTTATGCCAATGGCAAGTTCGCCGGCACAACACTTGACAGTCAACAACGAGAAATCGTCGTTCAGATACCGAGTTCTTTCTGCTCGGCAGTTAAGATTGAGGTTTTTGCAGTTGGGCCTGAGGAGGCGCATATTGACTTTGGCAGCGACATCACACCCGGGATTGTAGATAGTGGTCGGGTGAAGATAACGATGCTTCGAGATCAGGGTTTGCCTGTGGGGGCAAGTGCAAAGATTTACGGTGACAGTGGGCAGGGGCAAATTGATTACGACCAGCCTGTGAACAAACTGCCGATACGAATTTGGGCTGCCTGGCAGGATAAGGCGGGTTTTGGAATGGCAGGATTTGGTAGTGGGGACTTCGGTTTTGATGGGGCGGCTGCGGTTGGATTTGGGAAGGGCAACTTTGGTCACGGCAGGTTTGGGTTCGATGCGGATGCGGTTGAGTGGATGAGTGAAGTGATGCCGGCGTGGGCGTATAGATTCGGCATGAAGGTTAGCGACGAACGAGGAAATGAAGGCGACACAAGTGAGACATTGCCTGTAGTAGTGGCGCCTGGGGCGAGGCCGGCGGATGGGTTGAGAGTTACCTCGTTTGATGGGCAGACAGGTCAACTGGTACTTGAGGTCGAGAAGGGTATTTGCTGATGGGCAGGAAGCCCCGGTAAAAAACCCTCGGTAAAACCGGGGGCTAAATAAAAGGGAGGATATTATGGCTGAGGTTTATCCATCAGATAATGAGTTGTTGAATATACAGGCAGATGATGAGACTGGGGTAGAGTACATACCCACGGGGACTGCGCCTTATTATCTGCATTTCAGGAAGCTGTTGTATCGGCTGCTGTTAGCGGTTCGACGTGCGAATGACTTGCGGGTTTACGACGAAGGGGGGCTGGACATCGGCGTCAAGGCGGGGCAGTTCTGGCTGGGGGCAGAGTTGGTGAGCCATGAAGGTTCATCAGGGAATAGCCTGGCGGACGACAAGCCGAATATATATGTATATCTTGATTCGGATGGGAACCTTGTGGCTAATGAATACAGTGGTTTCCCAAGCATGGCGAGCATACCTCATGTTCGGCTTGCGATAGTAAGCACATCGGGCGGAGATATAGAATCTATCACCGATTGCCGGGGCGGGCACAACTTTGTTTTGCCGTGGGGAGCAGGCGGGGTAAAGAGAACTATCGAGTCGCATACGACCAGCGATAGTCTTACTGCTCAAGAGTCCGGCAGCGTCCATACTAATCGGGGGGCGAGTGGGATTGTCACACTTACATTGCCTGCGTCCGCGCCTGCGGGGACGGAATTTACTTTTGCGGTTCAGGCGGCGCAGGAGCTGCGTGTGGACCCAGGTGCGGCCACTATAAGAGACGACAGCGGACAGACAGCAGGTAAGTACAAATACGCAAGCCTAATAGGTGCGTGTCTGACAGTTGTTGCGGATTCGAGCGGCGACTGGATTACAACGGTGAAACACGGCACGTGGAGCGAAGAGGCGTGAGGATAGAAGAACCCGTCTTAAAACGGCGAGCTAATCAAAAGAAGGGTGCACGAACATGGCTTATGAAATTCAGGCAGATTACGAGTCGGGCAATACGCTTTATGCTGTGATTCGCAACAAGGCGGGACAAGTATGGTACGTTGCGGGAAAGAGCTTTGAGAGTTGGGGAGCGAATGGCCACACTGCAGGTGACTACGATATGGCGATCGTTGATAAGGGCGGCAGTAAGTACGTGGGCAGCTTTGACGGCAATGTGCCCGCGGGGGTGTATTCTGTTCAGGTGTTCTTGCAGGCTGGGGCCAACCCGGCAGATGGCGACAGCGTCGTAGGCGGTGCAGAAATTGTCTGGACGGGCGCGGGAGAGTTGACTTGCAAGAAGATACTGGCGAACAAGGCGGTTCAGGACAAGCTGACGGGTGCGATCAGCTACTATGATGATGATGGCCAGACGGTCATTCTGACCCTGGCTGCCGACGACAGTGGGTCAAACCTGATGAGGGTGCCGCAGTAAGAAAATAGGAAACAGGAAGGAGACAGAAGATAAAAGTAAGGCCTCGGTTTCCTTCTGTATTCTGTTCATGAGAAATTGGATTTGGATATTTGTGAGGTGGACAAATGGGCAGTTTTTCAAACTACTGGGAGAACAAGATTCTCGATCATGTATTCAACAAGGCAGCTTACTCGGCACCTACGATTTATGTAGGGCTTTCGACTGCCGATCCCGGCGAGAGTGGTTCTGGATTGGCCGAGCCAAGCGGCAACGGTTATTCGCGTGTTCAGACATCGGCTTCGATTTGGAGTTCGGCTTCCGGCGGCTCGCTTAGTAATAGTCAGGACGTCACATTCCCCGAGGCGACGGGTAGCTGGGGGACCGTCACGCATTTTGTACTGATGGATGCGGCATCAGGAGGGAACGTTCTTGCATACGGTTCACTGAGTCAATCCAAGACGGTCAGCAGCGGTGATACGGTCAAATTCGCGACGGGCGGCCTGGGAATAAGCCTTGATTAGTTTTGAGTTCTTAGTTCTTAGTTAAACTCAAAACTCGACTCTAAGAACTCGACACTTAGGAGATCAAATATGGCTGACATCAAGACCAAATATGGGTCAAACAATCAAAGCATAACAATAACCATAAACAGTCTGGCAAGCGATGCCAAGAGGGAATCGAGTGCCGTCGATAACACGAGCAATCTGTTTTTCGATGCACTGGTGCAGGTCAAGATAGCAACCAACGCCGGCACAGATTCCACAGGAGATAAGAGCGTTTATGTTTACGCTTACGGAACGGCTGATGGAGGCAGCAGCTATTCAGGCAACACGAGCGGCTCGGATGCGGCGTTCGGCACAGACCCACAACAATTGTCGAACTGTAAGCTGATAGGTGTTATTTACGCCCCTACAAAGAACATGACGTACAAATCCGACCTAATGAGTGTTTCTGCTGCGTTTGGAGGCAGGCTGCCGGATCATTGGGGAATTGTCGTTCACAATGCCACCGGCCAGGCGTTGGTCGCCAGCGGCAACTCAGCGTTCTATCAAGGAGTTTTGGCACAAACGGTATAGGTTATAGGGGATGGTCGTTAGCGACGAGCGACTAACGACCAACGACTATGTTGGGAATCGTTTACAAAAAGAAGCCACCGATTGCTGCGAGATTGCAATCCGGACATCCGCTTGCTCAAGGGCTTGTTGCTTGTTGGCTGATGAATGAGGGAGCGGGCAACAAAATCCTTGATGCAACGGGTAGGCCGTTTAGCATGACCTTTCCCTCCGGTGCTGCCGCCCCTACGTGGTCGGCTGGGGGTTTGGGTACGGCTCTTTTATTCGATGATGCAAACAGCCAGTATGTCTCGATAAACTCAGCAGCAATAACTGCATATCCTTTTACGATGGCCTGTTGGTTTAGCTCTGATGATGAAACACTCAACCAGAAACTTTTATATATAGGCGATAAAGATGCGACGAATGTTTATGCAATTTTGGGAGTAGATGGCAGTCTGGCTGGTGACTTCCTACATTTATACGTTAGGACTGCTTCATCAAATCAAGGTGCAATAACGACCAATGGTTATACAGTCAATAAAACACATTTTGCTGTTGGCGTGGCCCGTTCGGCTACTGATAAAACCGCTATTCTTGATGCTAATTTTGCGAAAAAAGGAACAAACACAACCACTGTAGATGTGGGTGCTTGGGATAGAACAGCTATCGGCTATTGCGCCCGTTCCAGTTCACCATACTATTACCTATCTGGAAAAATATATATCGCCTATATCTGGAACAGGGCGCTTAGCGAAGCAGAAATCCGACAGCTTTACTTGGAGCCGTTTGCGATATTCGGTGTCAGGCCAGGTCCGGCTGTTTGGGCGATTTCGGGGCAGGTCATAAACCTCGAAGGTGCATTGGCGGCTCAGGCAGGCATCTGGGGTGCGGCGAAAGTCGGTAGAAAGCTTGGCGGATTGATTTATGGTGGGGCGACCTCGTCCGGAAGCGTACGGATCACGACCAAGGTAGCAGGGTATTGCGTCAGTTCGAGCTATGTGACGGCGATGTCGAAAGTGACGCGCCGGCTCACGGGCACGGTCGGATGTCTTGCGGAGGTGAGCGGTTCAATCAGCCTTATTGGGGATATTGTGCTATCCGGTGCAATCGCTGGGCACTGCTGCCTGTCTGGAACGGTTGTTTTGGGATTTACGGGGGTGTGGTTTAGCCTGTCGTTGGATACCGATAGACCTTGGCTGAGAGAATCTCTATTCAACGGCGTGACAGCGACGGCATTCAAGCTTGGAACGGTTCTCAGCTCAGGGTGGTTCTGGATGCGGCCCGGCGGCTGTTCGGTGCTCTATCGTGGGCTAAAGATGGAAGAGATTGATTTTGCCAATGCTCTGACTGTTGTAGAGCAAGACGACAGTGAGATTTCGCCGCCCGACTACTTAGGTCACTGGGATGGTACGACTTATTTCTATATAGTGCGGCGGTTCAACGGGTGTGGTTATCAGGAAAAGACGCTGTCCGCTGCAGTAAAGGTCCGAATAGGTCCCAACGGGCTATTGGCTCAGTCGCCTAATATGGTTTTTGCTGCAGTAGCCCAACAGGTGACGGGTCAGCGGATAAGACTTATCTGGTATTATTGTCCGCTGCAGCAGGAATTGGAGCCGATCTGCTTCAATATCTATCACGGCGGTGGAATAGGGCAGGTCGATTATGAGAATCCGGCAGGTCTGGTCGAGTATCGTGGGCGCAGATTCTATAGCTGGTGCAGCGGAGAGCTGGACGATGGCGAATATCAGTTTGCTATTAGGGCTGAGGATGCGAAGGGAGAGGAAGGTTGTCCGATAGTGTTGAAGGTTAGTGTGATTGGCGGAAGCCTGGAATCAGTAAATATTGTGGATGTAAGTGCTGTTTAAGAGAACCACCGTTAAGACATGTGTCTAAAGACGATAGACAATTTACATGCGGTGCCCAGAAGATTCACTTCGTTCAGTATGACAAGCATTACTGTCACCCTGAGCGAAGCGAAGGGCCTGGCCTGCGAATGAGAGGTCATAATAGCAGCGAAACATACTTCTTATCCGTAGCCCAGATGCTTCGCTCCGCTCAGCAGGACAGAAGGGAGTCAGACGTTTCGCTTCGTTCAGCATGACAGTTTGAGATGAGGACGTAAACATGTCAAACAGAGTCGATTTTTATCAGGGGGAACAGACAACGTTAGCACTACCGGCGTCGAGTGTGTCGGTGTTGGTGGATGGGGCGTTGTGCGGCGAACTTGAGGTCTTGGAGGTTGTGCGGGCGGGTTGGCCTGAGTTCGGCTGGGCGAAGCTGGCGTATAATCCTGCCGCGTGCTGCGAGGCGGAGATTGTCCCTGCCGAAGAGATTGAGACGAAATTCCCTATGGGTAAATCTATCTGCATTTGCCGGTACTATAACGGCCTTGCACCGGGCTCAGGGGCATTCAGCCTGCCGATTTTTTGCGGGCGGATAGAGGGTATTGAAACCGCAATCGGCAAAAATGGCGAGCAGGTGCAGATTACCGCGAGGGATTTCAGTGCGGTTCTGGAACGGATTACAGTCTATGGGCAGCACGTGGCCGGAAGTGACGGCTCATGCGTGTTTTTGGCCGGGCTGGACGTTGTGTTCAATCCTGACGGTAAGGGTAATGCAAGTCCGGCGGATGTTGTGATTGATGGGAAGAACTGCACGTGGTTTTGCGACCGGAATTCGTCGGCGAGGCTGTGGACTTACGCCGAGGTGTTGGACTATTTACTTGCGGCGTATCTTCCGGCTGGGCAGTTACACAGGCCGAGCATTGAGCAGTTGCACGCCCTTACCGATGGTCAGGTGGTGCGAGACCTTGATGTTACGGGCGTGAATCTGTTGGAGGCACTGCGGAGATGCTGCGAAAGGATGGGACTTAAGCTCAAGCTCGTGCCTCGATATAAGCGGGTCGGGCCTGATCAGGCGCTTGTCTTCTACAGGGATGGGACGGCAAGAGTGGTTGAGTTGGATTGTCAGCCGGCCGGGCAGCGGTTGAGCATATCTAAGACGGATGTTGCGGCTTTTAACAGCAACAGGAGTTTTTACCCGGTGACGCACCGGTACATCGGGCAGGGTGATTTTAAGGTTTTTGAGGCGACCTTCGAGCTGGTAAAGGCGTGGGACAGCGCCCTGCAAAGCACGAATTATTACACATTTTCACCCTCGACAAATCCTGATTTCCATTTGGTAAAGGATGTATATCGCAAGTGGTGTCTGAATGAAGCGGGCGACTATAGCGGCCAGCCTTACAATCAGGGTGAGACGTTTGACTTTTCAAAGATTTTCGGCACGTGCGATTTCGCACACAGGCGCAGGAGGTTCTGGTCCGCTCTGAGCATGGATAAGCAGGGAAAGTCGCTGGGGTATTTCCTGCAGGTGTCGTTTGACGGCGGCGAGCACTGGTGGCAATATCCATACGCCTTCAACAATCTGCTCGATGAGTGCGGGATATGGCTCAGCAGCGATCAGCTTGATGTTGATACGTGGGTGGCGGCACTAAAGGGTGAGCTGAGGTTTCGGATAACGGCTTCGGTGGTGAGTGATGAGAGGCTGTGGTGTGTAGTCGCAGACGGGCCGGTCGGGTCGGTTGTGCCGGTGGTTGATGATGTAATCACGCTGCCCCGGCAGTTCAAGTTCCGCAAGGTTACAAACCAGAGCATATTCGCACAGGCGGAAGGCTCAACATTGGGGCAAAGCGATGAGATTGATGACGGCGGGGCGTTGTATGAGTTTGTGCGTAAGAGGTCAGCCGGCGGGTCGCATGTAATTGAGCGGTTTGATGTGCAGACATTAATGGTCGGCTTCGATTACCAGCTCGGCGACAGAGTAACATCAAGCCCTGAGAGCAGAGACCTCTTTAGTTTCCGGCGTGATAATCGGAGCGTCTGCCGGATAGAACGAGTGGCGATGGATTTTCGAGGGCAATACACGAGGCTGAGTATTGTGCGGCAGAGAAAAAGATGACAATAGAGGTGACGGTATGAGTCTGACGGATAGTCAGCAGACTTTGGAGCGATTAGCCCGGCAGGGGCCTGGGCCTATGGGCGACGGATCAATCGTAACTGCGCCCGGGGGCAGTTCTGCTATTTGGGCAGTCAAGGTCAAGAGCAAAGTTTCGTATAACGTTTATATGGTGCGTGCGGTGGTGATCGGCGATACAGGATCGATACCCTATGAAATAGGCGAGCAGGTCGAGGCGGTGAACTTAGCGGAGTCGTTTCTCAACGAAGGGACTCTGCCTGCCGGTAAGTACGCGATGATGGCACGTGTGGGCGAGAAGAATGTGTTCTATGCCAAACCGTGATTAGTCGGTAGTTGATAGTCGTTAGTCGATAGCAGTCATCGGCTTTTAAGGGAAGCTATAAATGGCAGCCAACACAGCACCAGTACCAGGCGGGTTTATACTATTTTCGAGGCGGTTTATCGAGCTTCTTGCGGATATGCCGCTATTGGACAGGATGCTGTGGGTCTGGCTTTACTGCAAGGCCAACCACAGTAACCAGGCCGGACTTGCTCGCGGTGAGCTTCTCACAACAATTGACGAAATGCGAGATTCCATGAGATACCGCTGTGGCTATACGTTTCGAAAACCAGGCAGGATGGTTATATGGAGATCGCTTGAGCGTTACCGTAAGAGTGACATGATTGTTACACGAAAGACTACACGCGGCCTTATCATAACCATCCGTAACTATGACTTTTACCAAGACCCAGCCAACTATGAACGTAATACGGCTGTAGATACGACTGTTACGACTGACGTTACGGAGGCGAAACACTATAAACAAGAATGTAATAAGAATGAGAAGAATGAAGAAGGGGGTAAGCCCACCTCTTTTTCTTTCAAAAGTTCTTATATGAAGACATTCGATGAGATGGACTGCGAGCGAGCGTCGCAGGCAAGACAGACGGCGATAAAGGAATTTTTGGCAAATGAACAGAGATGAGTTCACAAGGTGGTTCGATGAGCAGGTCGGCAAACGCTGGCCGAAGTGGCAAGTGAACGGCATTGTGCTGGGCGACTGGTTCAGTACGTTCGGCGGCTGTGAGGCGGAGCTTTTGACCGAGGCGGTTCGGCGTCACAGGGTTTACGATGATCCGTCATCGCCGAGCAGCAGCAGACTGCTGGAGCTTGCGGCGAAGATGCGGGCGGAACGCAACCGACAGAATAAACCGAAGCCTGAGCCGGTCGGCGAATTCGTTACAGGGGCACAATTTTGGCAAATGGTGCCAACGATTTACAGCAAACAGGGGCGAATCGAGCTTATGAAGTCGATGGTAAAGTTCCACAAGACACCGTGGGAGAAAGACCCCGAGGCTTACCAGTGGGCGGTGGAACAAGGGCTTGTGGGGAAGAAGGATGACAGAATACAGAGCACACTCCTGGTTTGAATATGGATTGTGTCTAAAGGCCGATGGAGGTTGACGATGAACCACGAACAACGAACTACGATCAATGAACCACGAACGGATGTGAGGACATGGAGTTTTGATCGCAAGGTGAATCTTTCGGTGTTGGTGCAATTGGTGATATTGGCGTCATTGATTGTCGGAAGCTGGGTAAATTTGCAGCGGCAGTTGGATTCATTGCAGCGGGATGTGACGATGCTGCTGGATTCCAACAAGGGCCTGCAGGACCGGCTGGAGACGGTCTCGGCGAGGAGCATTTCATACGAATACCGCCTGCGGGCGCTGGAGAAACACGTCAACGGGGCAAAGGGTGCAGATGGTGCTATATGAGTGCGCACAACAGCAGAGGGGAGGCGGACGAAGATAAAAAATCAAAATGCAAAATGTAAAAAATACATATCAAGACTCAAAACTTAATGCTTGGGAGCAGATATATCGATGGACTTGGGTTTGTTAGATTTCGTCAAGAACGAGTTGTGCCCTAATGGTATATGGACACTGAGTGATGCCATGAGGTCCGTTTTGGACCGCCAGATGTTGCGGTTGCCCCGAAGTAACGTTTCAGAGATGGATACGCGTTATCCAACCAGCCCTGCTGGTATGCGTGCCTTTCTGGAAGTCTTTTTTACAAGGCATTATTTCCAAGGTCAGGACAGCCTGGTCGAGTACATGGTCTCACAGGACTTTCTTGATGCCATAGGATCAGGCAACTTGAGGATTCTGGATGTAGGCTCAGGACCGGCGCTTGCGTCTCTGGCAATCGCGGACATGCTATCTTCTATCGTGGGGTATCTCATGGATTCGCACCTTTGGCAGTGGGGGCAAGTGGCTGTGACGTATGTACTGAATGATACATCTGGTGTATGCCTGGGTACTGGCCAGCAGATGCTTAGAAACTACTTTAACTTAGCTAGGAGCAGAGGTGGTGCTATAATCCAGGGTCCTACGTTTGATGTACAACGACCTTTCCCGGATAGTATGAGCCAACTCCGTCGAATAGCGCATAACTTAGGGCTGTATGACATCGCGACTTTTTCCTATGTTGTCGTGCCGCTGAGTGAGAATAAGGGGCTGAACGAGGCTGTTAATGGCTTGATGGCGACAGAGAATATTTGCAGTAATAGTGCAAGGATTCTGGTTCTCCAAGATAGATTCAACACCTCACTTATGCAGGCGATCGGTGGGAAGCTCGGTACGTCAAAGCGGGAAAGAGAGTTGTCACAGGAGGTTTACCCCGATAGAAACACAACTGGAACGTATACTTACTCGTATTACAGCTGCTTATATGCACCAAGCGAGAAGCGTATGGGTAGGCACAGTTTCGTTGCGCAAATGTCACCAGACTTGGCAGTTGCATTTTAGCCGGTCGCAACGGTCTTTGAGAGATTCCCAGATTTCGGGTGTTTCCCTGCAAAGACTGATAGAAACTTGTTTGTCAATACTGCGGATAATGTCGATTAGATAAGTGTAAAATTCGAGTCGCTGATGTGGAGGATAACGGAGCTTGTTATCTGTGGCTCCGGAGATAAGCTTATGCTGAGAAAGAGTTTTGGCACGGTTGCCATAGGCAGAAACGGCGAGGCGAAGATGACCCGGCAACAATCTGAGCATACCGAGAGTGATATTTTCGGGTCTGAGGGCGGCAAACACTTTCTTAACAAGTTCAGCATAGCCACACTGCCAATCCGGATGAAAAATAGCGGGGTCGATACGGATGCGAATTCGGTAGCCATGGTTTTGGCACAATCGGGCGGCATTGATACGCTCATCGAGGCTCGCGGTGCCCGGCTCGTATGTTTCGATAGCACTTTTGCTGTTAAGACTCCAAGAAACGATTGTCCGGCTATTAGGCTCAATGGTCAACAGGTTGTCGATATTGCAGCTTTTGGTCAGCAACATCAAGTAAGCCCGCGAGAAACCGGAGAAAAAGGGAATGAGCATTTGTGTCAGATTGGTTACGTGGTCGAGGGCGAGGCTGTCGAGCATTTCGCCCATATTGAAAGTGATGGGGCCTGATGAATTGGCGATGGTCTTGTGTATCTGCTTGAACATGGCATCGTAGTTGATATTGAGCTTAATGAATGGTGAATATTTGCGATACACAAAAGCGAGATAGCAGTATGTGCAATAGTATGGGCAGCCGTTCGAAAGAGGTGTCAGCTTGTAGTAGGGTAGGCAGTGGACGCCGTAGCCAAGCTCACCATCAAACTTTTGCACAAAAGACGAAGTCTGGCCTATCATCAGGTATCTTTTGCCTGTCAGCAGAGACTCCGCAAACGACATCTGCGGCGGGAAGGAGTATCGCTGGTGTTTGACTATACGCACTTCTGCTGTGGGGAATAAGCCCAGGATTCGCTGGGATTCCGGATGCTCTGCTACCTTTTGCCATAGCAGTATGGTCTGCGGCTTGAATTTCTTGGCGATGTCCATAGTCCACTTCTAATCAACACAGCATTCATAGGCTGGAATATGATATTGTAACTGAAGAACCACGAATACAGAAAGAAATGAAGGAGAGAAACGATGGGTGGGGCGAACTTGGATTTTAGAAGACAGAAGACAGAAGTAAGAAGTCAGCAGTTAGCAGATAACATAAGTTGTAGGATGGGCTTTGCCTACTCCGCCGTAGTCGGCTACGAAGGCCCAAGCCCATGCGGAAGGTCGGGAACAGGGAGAATCTCAGTGATTGCCTTTTTGGTAATTGCCTTTGCGGTAGCAGGTTGTGATAGCTTGCGGTTTGCGCCGAGTGAGCAGCAAAAGCAGAACGCCTGGCTACATAACAAGACCGCCGAGTTTGCCGCACAGACGGCTAAACAAGAACAAACCTCTGAAAAGTTACAGACATTGACGGACCGGTCCGAGCAGCAGAGTCGGGCGTTTGTATCGTATTGCGGCCTGCCGGAGGAGCTCCCGAAGGCTGAGACTATTGAGGACATTTTGGCTGAACCGAGTCGGGAAATTACTCAGACCGCAATCAGTGAGTCGGCGGCTCGGCCGGATGTATGGCAGGTGGCCGATTCGGCGTTGGAGCTTGGGATTGCCGTAACCGGTCTGTTCGGCGGAGTATTCGGCGTTGGAGCGGTTAGGTTTTTGAAGGACGCAAAGACAAAGTCGAAGGCGCTACAGGAGATTATCACCGGCAACGAGCTTTTCAAGAAGCAGAATCCCGAGCAGACTGTGGCCTTCAAGTCAGCCCAACAGAATCAATCCCCGCAGACAAGGCAAATCGTAGCAGAGATGAAAGGGTAAAATACGTAATTTTGAGCAAGTATAATACAACAATTAGCCGAAATATATGGTATAGTGTATAGATAGGGGTAAAGGTCTGGTTTTTGTTACAGTTTCAGGTTAGAGTATCATAGAATGAACGGTTTCAATAGAGAAAGTAGAAGAAGTCTTCACTTCGGTATAAACTACGTCGTCGCAACGGCATGGACAACGGACCCTAAAAAGATGTTAGCCTTTCAAAATGCTCTGTTGAACAACAAGATAGAGTTTTCTCAGATAAACACTAATAAGAGCTATCTTGAATTGGCAAAAAAGGAGGAATCTCATCTGAGAGTAAGAATAGCATCAGTTGGGCCCGGCGTATCAAATGTTCTTGTAACATCTGGGCGACCAGCGTATCACTTTGAGCTTTTCATTCAAGAGGCTGACGCGATTTATGATGCTTATTATAAGACGTGGATAGAAAATAAGCCCTGCCAGATTGTACGTTGTGATGCAACCATTCGACATCTGTATAGCTGTACAGAACATGCTTTCAAATATCTGTGGGAAACTCGGCTTGGCCAGAATCCCGAGGATTTTAAGTATTTGGGTGGTAAACCTGTATTAGGAGGGGGCTTGAGATTAGTTATACCGGCTACTACTAACGAAATCGATCCGGTTCATGTTGAGATTAAAATAGAATCCTTTTTTGAAGAAATTGACAAGATGTTCATAGAAACACAGTGTATTTGGCCGCAACCAAGGTTATTACAGCCAGATGAAAAGTTTGATCCTGGGCCTCGCTTGACTTCTGTAGAAAGATATGCTACAAAAGAAGTATGTGATTTTTTACTGAAACCGGAAACGGAGGAGTAGAATGTCTATGCCCACAAAATCCTGGCTTCAACCTTCAATTTCTACATGTAACATAGATGTAGAAGGGCAGAATTTTTATGCAAGAGAGATAGTTCTTGACGAGCCATATATATTTATTTGCTCTGATTACTCTGGGGAAGAAACCACCATGGGGGGACTATCAGAAGCAGATCTCATACCTTACGAGTGTGCGCGTTCAAGTGGCGTTCTAGACTTTTGGGATGAGGAGGGTGAAGACATCTACACTTTTGAAGACGGGCAACCGGTATGAGTTTCACTCCGGGTGAAATCGTTCTAATAGAAGATGCTCCATATACAAACCGTTTTGCCGTGAAGGCCCGTCCGTGCCTGGTCATTTCGAGTTCATGGTTCAATAAGCAGAGCCTTGACGTTATTTTAGCACCAATATCTTCTAGTATCAGGTCATGGGATCCAACACAAGTAGTCATAGAAAGTTGCAGTCCTTTCTTCTCTCAGAGTGGTCTCAGACAATCATCTGCCGTAAAATGCGGATCTATTTTCGCTTATCGCAGTGCACAAGTTAGGCGTCAATTGGGAACACTTCATCCAGAAATCCTCAAGCAAGTCAGGATTCTGATCACCGACATTATAACAAAAGATTAGCTGTCAAAGCATACCCATTTGAGCCAAGTGTCTTCGCCCATCATGCAGTTGGTGTATATGGTCTGCGCCTATCACATAAATCTTTTTTCTTGACAATGTAGTCGTCAGCCTGTATTTGTCCACTTCATTCTTCGTCCGCCTGCGGCGGACTACTGGGAATGAATTTTAAATCTTTCGGCCTGAACAGCCGATAAGTGACGGATGTGCCCCGGCAAATCCGCCTTCAGCGGATTTAGGATTTAGAGTTGAGACAATAAGGGAGTAAAAAAGAATCATAGACATTGGCTATAATGGAGTGTAATTATGGATAATGAACTCATTACCAAACGTGAATTCCTGAAAATTGGTGCTGTCGGCATGCTTGCAGCGTGCACGGGCTGCGAGACCATGAACGAGTTTGCCGGCAAGCTGACGGGCAAGAAGAAAATTCCGGTCGGCGTGCAACTGTATTCGGTACGCGGAGAGTGCGAAAAAGACCTGCCCGGCACCCTCAAGGCGGTGGCGAAGATAGGTTATAGAGGCGTCGAGTTCGCAGGCTATTACGACAGGGATGCAAAGACGCTCCGCAAACTTCTGGATGACAACGGTATTGTTTGCTGCGGCACACACACCGCAATCGACACCCTGATGGGCGATGAGCTTGCAAAGACAATCGAATTCAACAAGACCATCGGCAACAAGTTCCTCATCGTGCCCTCGCTGCCGGAGAGGTATCGAGCCAGCCGCAAGGCTTGGCAAATGACCGCTGCGATGTTTAATGAGCTGTCCGACAAGGTCAAGCCGCACGGCATGAGGGTCGGCTACCACAATCACAATGTCGAGTTCACACCTATGGACGGCGAAACCCCCTGGGATACATTCTTCGGCGGAACCAAGAAAGAGGTCATAATGCAGTTCGATACCGGCAACGCAATGCAGGGCGGCGGCGATGCAGTCGTGTTCCTCAAGCGTTATCCCGGCAGGGCCACAACCGTCCACGTCAAGCCCTACTCCAAGACCAAACCCAACGCGATACTCGGCGAGGATGAGCTGCCCTGGAAGGAAATCTTCAAACTGTGCGAGACGACCGCTGGCACCCAATGGTATATCGTCGAGTACGAGAGTGACGCGTATCCGCCGCTGGTCAGTATCGAGAAATGCTATGAGGCCCTTCGCCGCTGGGGCAAGGTGTAGTTCGTCGCTCGTCGAAAGACGATCTGACTTTGTGGATTTTACCTTTTAAGGTCCGGCTTACCCGAAAGCTGACGTTGAATCTCCAGTTTAGTCGCCCACGTGTGGGCGTTAAGCTCGTTATAGATGCAGGGCTTGGTTTTGGCCGGTTTTTTCTTGTCGATGGGCTTTTTCATCGTTTAACCTCTGTGTTATTATCGGCCACCGTGCCCAGTCTCTTTATAAAATTTTAGGCCGAAGGCCGACCACCACAATCCATCGCAGTCGATTTTCCGCCCATGTGCGCGGGCAAACTGCCTTGAGCAAGAGCCGCGTCAGCAATGATTACCTATACGGACAATAGGCGTCTTTGTTCACCTGAAGTTGAGAAATTCGCGGATAGGTTATCTATGAGTAACTGTTCGTCTATGCGGGTACGCTTACGCTTTTGCTGCAAGGCCTACCCTGAAAATAGTGCCGGTCGGCTCGGCGGAGACTATTTCCACAAAGCCGTTGTGAGCCTCGGCGAATTTCTTAACCAGGGTAAGACCCAGGCCCGTTCCGGTGGATTGCGGTGCGGTGGGACGCTGTCCTGAGCCGGTGACCTCTGCACCGTAGTTGTAGAATTGGTCGAAGACCTTTTTTCGCTGTCGATGGGGAATGCCCGGCCCGTGGTCTTCGACCTCGATGACGGTAAACTGCTGCTGCTTTGCGGTTCGCACGGTGATGGTCTTATCCCCGGCGACACGTGCGTACTTTATCGCGTTGTCCAGCAGGTTTACCACAATTTGCGTTACGGCGTCTTTATCAAAGACCGTCTGCTTGACCTGGCCGAGATATGTGGTTATTGAAAAGCCGTGCTGAGCGGCGTAAGGCCGCATCATCTCGACAACATCCGCGATGCAGCGGTTTATGTCGCCGATGTTGAAGGCAAATTTCTTTTTGCCCTTCTGGATTTTTGAGAAGTCCAGCACGTTTTCTATGAGTCTGCTGAGCCTTTCGCTTTCCTGTCGCATTGTCCGGTAGTACTCGCCTAATTTTTCCTGCGACTTAACCCAGTTATTCTCGAGCATCTCCGAATACATTCGTATCGAAGTCAGCGGCGTCCGCAATTCGTGTGAGACCGCCGAGATAAATTCATCCTTTTGCTGTGAAAGATGAACCTGGGTCCTGACATTATGCCACAGACTCACCAGCGCCAGTGTCACCGCCAAAACTACTGTTGCAGTAATACCGATATACCAGTTACGCAATTGCGTTATTTGTCTTGCAATCCGGCCCGGGTCGTCCTCCATGAGGTTCAGTACCAAATCCCCAAATCCAAAACCCAGGATGGCTGTATAAGCTGTTCTGCCGGTCAGTCGGCCTGGACCGCCGGTCTCTCCCGCCGCCTGCGCCAGTACAAAGGTCATCCCCTCGCGCATAAACCGCCGGGCCGAGTCTTTTACCTGCTCGATAAGTTTTTCCTCGTTGAGTTGAAATCCCTGGAGCAGGTGCCTGTCTTCGATCTGGACGTGTCTAAGAAGGAAAATCTGCCCGCCGAATATAGATTGCTCGGATTTCTTGCCTGTGATCACAACAGGTACGAACGGCTCAATGCGTATCTGGACGGTCTCAGGCCGGGCCTGCTCCGGTTCGTGAGCTGACTGAGCCAACTGTCCTGTGCCGACCGTCGGAGCGACACGCTGTGACTGGTTCTGCAATATCTGCGGCCGGCTTTCAGAACTACCGGCGCTACCCTGTCCATAAGAAAAGCCTGCGGACTGTGCAGAGTCAGAACTTGCAATTCGATCTGCCGGCATGTCAGCCCGTGGCATACTGGCATCTCCGGCTCCGCTCGGGGCAGGCGTTTCTATTCCCCTCAAGGCAGGCCTTTCGATCCCACCCTGAGCAGGCGTCTGTTCGTTCCTCACACCCTGCCGTTCGGAAGACCTCAGTCTTCCTTGTGTGCCGTATGGCGTATACCCCTGTGCCTGCCCGATAAATGTACGCCTGTTTTGCCGCGGCTCACTGAGATCTCTGTCTGTCTGCGGCGAGGGCTGCTCCATCTGCTGGTTCACATTGGATGTTGCAATAGAGCGTTGTTGAGTAAGGACCTTCGATTGCTGCGACTCGGCCTTGAGGCTCTCTATCGGGTAGGCCTTGCCCTTGGCGCCTGTTTTGAGTACCGATTCCTCCATTACAGATTTCTTATCGAGCGAGACGTCCTTAGCCTTCGGTTCTGTGGGCGGGCTAATCGCGGAGAATATCTTGACTTCTCTTGCCGGCAGCCGAAAGGTCCCGCCAACGGTGCTCAGAGTTGGCAGCAGGCTTTGTTTGAGGTTATCAATATAGGTCTTTACCTCATTTCGCGGCTCGGCATCGGCCTGTGATTCGCCCCGCTTATAGTATGGTGTCAAGATTGCACCGTCCGGTTCCACCTGGAAGTAGCCATAGGCCATGCCGTTTTCCAGTTGTTCGCCGAGTGGTGAGCGCAGCAGGGTCAACTGCTGCTGGTTATCCACGATGTTTTCCGGCACGTAAAAGTAGAGATAATCGCTGTATGGCCGCTCCTGCTCGGCGTGAATAAACTCATCGAGCTTGCGTTTGACGTCCTGTCTGATTTGTTCCGCCACCTCCGCAAATTCGCCCAAACGAGCACCTTCCAGGCCCTGCGCCCATTTCTGGCGGGCATGGTGTCCGAGCCAGATCAGCCCGCACAGGGCCGCAAGTATGACAATACACAAAATAATCAGTCGCTTATACATTATGTTCAGTACACTTCCGCATGGGCTTGGGCCTTCGTAGACGACTACTGCTCTGTCGCATACCAAATGATTGATGTCATTCTGAGCGAAGCGAAGAATCTCCGTTACGCAAGCCAGATGCTTCGCCTTACGGCTCAGCATGACAACTCATCAAATAACCGACGACAGAGCACTACGGCGGAGTAGGTAAAGCCCATCCTACAATTTCTAAACCCTATAACCTATAACCTATAACCTATAACCTATAACCTATCCCCTATCCCCTATATTTATATCCCACGCCGCGAACCGTAAGTATTATTTGTGGATTCGCGCAGTCTAATTCTATTTTGCCCCTTAATTTGGCAATGTGCATATCCATCGTTCGTGTGCCCAGGTCGGTCAGCATGTCGTTCCAGACCTCTTTGTAAAGCTCTTCTCTGCTGATAACCCGGTTGGGGTTCGCGGCGAAGAACTGTATTATCGCCGCCTCGCGTTTACTCAGCTCAATCACGTCATTGTCGCGTCTTGCCCTCAATGCTGAAATGTCTATGTCAAGGTCGCCGAACCGGAAGCATTGTCCCACCGACCGGGCCGGGTCCGTCCGACGAAGCACCGCCTTTATCCTCGCAAGCAGCTCCTCAAGCGAGAACGGCTTGGTAATATAATCATCGGCCCCGATGTCCAGCCCCTTTATTCTGTCTTTCTCCTGTCCCTTGGCCGTTACCATGATGATTGGGGTCTGCAGCCCGTCTTTGCGCCACTTGCAGCAAAGCTCTTCACCGTTGACATCGGGCAGCATCAGGTCGAGCAGTATCAGGTCGAACTTGCCTATATCTGCGATCTGTCGGGCCTGAAGCCCATCCGCGGCCATCGTCACCTTGAAACCGTGCACGTCCAGGAAGTCCGCAAGCGCGGTTCTAATGCTTTGCTCGTCTTCGACAATCAGTATGTTCGTTTGCTGTTCCATTTAGCACCTTCTCTGATATATTATAAGCTGTGCGCAGAACTCAGGTTGTAAATCTTTTGTAAAAAACCACCGGAGTTATTTTACATTCATTTTACTTTGTACGCGGTCGGTGTCGCTGGATAATTGAGTCAGCAAGATTGTCAGAACTTTTTATGAAAGGAGCCAACAAATGAAAGAGCAAATATTAAGGCTAATCGTATCGGTGGTGGCAGCAGTGCTTATGGCCTCGGAGACTTTTGCCGATGCGCCGGCGACAACCGGCGTCATATCGAAGGTTACGGTCTATCGAGGTCAGGCGCTTGTGAGCCGGACTATAAGCATCGATTTACCGGCGGATGCATCTGAGCTGATTGTAAACAACCTGCCGGTCAATATCGTTCCGGAAAGCATTTATGCCCAGGCTGCGGGCGACGTTAAAGTGCTGAGCGTAAGGTATCGCCAGCGGGCGGTAATGGAGGACACACGCGAAGAGGTCAAGCAGCTCGACAACCAGATCGCAGATGTGAAGCATCAGCTCAAGTTTGCCGAGAGTGAGAATGAGCATTACACCAAACAGTGGCAAATGTTTGAGAAGCTCAAAGAGTTCACCATTACTGCCGCCAACAGCGACCTTAACAGAGGACTTCTGACCTTCGAGCCGGTTGAGAATCTGACCTCCTACGTAGAGAAGAAAGGGCTTGAGTATCTGAATCACAGGTTAGAGCTTGAAGATAAGGTCGCGGATCTGAAGAAACAACAGGAGCTTCTTGATCGCAAACGCCAGGAGCTAACGGCGGGCCAGTCGCGGACAGAGCGTGAGGCGGTTGTATTTCTAAGCAGGGGCAGCGGGAGGAAGATTACCATCGAATTGAACTACCTGGTCAATAATGCTAACTGGCAGCAGCAATATAACCTGCGGGCGGATGCGCAGGACTCAAAGGTCCTGGTTGAATATAACGCGGTGGTCAATCAGACCAGCGGCGAGGATTGGAACAGCGTGGTCCTGAGTCTTTCTACCGCAGAACCAACTATGGTTTCAGCAGCGCCCGTCCTGGAGCCTATGGTTGTAAGTCTCGGCCATCCGGCGCAGCAGGCGGATCAGCAAACAATTCTCTCGCAGGACGAGCAGGTTGGGCAATATCTGAAGGTCCGGAAGGACTATGGTAAAAAGGGCATTGCCGCCAATCAGGAGCTAAACGAAATGGCTCGGCATAACCAGGCGTTTTTCTTAAATGTTGATAGAAGGATAGTGGAAGAGTTTCAGCAAAGAGTTGCGAAGATTGCCCGCATTGAGGGAGTCAGTGTAACGTATGATTTACCCGGCAGACTCACGCTGCCCAGCCGGAGCGACCAGCAGCTTGTAACGATTACAGCAATAACCGCCAGAGCAGATTTTACGCTTATTGCGACACCTCTATTGACTGATTATGTATATCTGCAGGCGGATGTGCTTAACGATAGTACCACGATTTTCCTGCCGGGGCCGGCCAGTATGTTCCGCAACGGTGAGTTCATCGGCAGGAGCAACATCCCGCAGGTTACAATCGGCGAGAAGTTCACTGCAGGCTTCGGCATAGATTCCCAGGTGCGCCTTACGCACGAGCTTGAGGATAAACAGACCCGCATCCAGGGCGGCAACCGCATCGACACTTATCAGTACCGTATTGCCTTAAGCAATTACAAGAAGACGCCGGTTGAATTGCGATTATTGGACCGTCTGCCGTATAGCGACGATGCCTCGGTCAAGATTGAGCTTAGTAAGGCTGAGCCGGAGCTTAGTAAGGACGCGGAGTACCTGCGCACCGCCCGCAAGAAAGGGATTTTACGCTGGGACCTCAAGCTGCCCGCCAACACCATCGACGACAAGGCAATTGTAGTCAAATACGGCTTCACAATGGAGTATGACCGTAATATGCAGATTCAGCTTCAACGTTTGGCTCAGTAGCGCCAGCCGACACGCACATAATAAAGCACGTGCCCGAACCGGATGTGTTTTTAACGCCTGGTTCGGGCATGTTGTTTTTGGAGGATGAATACTCTTTGACCTTTTCAGTCCGCACCCGGCAAGCTAAAATAAGCCCGTTTCGCACATAGCTTTTTGATATTTTATTTTTGTTTTTTGATATTTCCTATGGTTGCTGTTATCTCAAAACCGGATACCTGTCAGAAGTTGCAGATACTAACCGCCGATGCGCAGTACGACTTAGCCTGCGCATGCGGCAGCAGCCAGGATGATGCACGAAGACGCGGCGGACAGGGCAAATGGATATATCCGGTTACACTACCCAACGGCGGAAAGACCGTCCTGTTCAAAACCCTCATGTCCAATGTTTGTACAAATGACTGCAAATACTGTCCGCTAAGACAGCAGCAGGATATCTCCAGATGCAGTCTCAGTCCCGATGAGACCGCAAGGGTATTCCTGGATTATCACAATAGGCGGGAAGTTTTCGGTCTTTTCTTAAGCTCCGGCGTTTGCGGCTCGCCTGATGCCTCAATGGAAAGGCTCAACGCGACCGCAAGGCTCCTGCGCAAACGCCACGGATTCAGGGGTTATATTCATCTGAAAGTTATTCCCGGAGCGAGCAGTGGTGCAATAGAAGAAGCTGTTTCGTTAGCGGACGCCGTGTCGCTGAATATCGAGACTCCGGGCCAAAAGAGTCTGGAGCAACTATCGAGCAAAAAAGACTATCTACGCGACATTATTGAACCCATGAAGCTTATAAGCAGGCTGACCGCATACGGCTCGAAGTACCACAAGGTCAAGCAGACGACCCAATTCATTGTCGGCGCCGCCGGCGAGTCGGATGCCGAAATCGTTAAGTACGTCGGGGCGCTCTACGACAGGCTCAGAATCCACAGGGTGTACTTCAGTGCCTACCAAAAAGGTTTGGGCGACCAGACCATCCCCGGAGAACGGCTGCCGCAGGCAAATCCGACCGACATCTTCACGCGAGAGCATCGTCTGTATCAGGTTGATTTTCTTATTCGTAAGTATGGCTTCACCGAATCGGATATTGTTTTTGAAGATACCGGCAACCTTTCTCTGACAGTTGACCCCAAGCAAATCTGGGCCGACAGACACCCGGATGTCTTTCCTGTGGACATAAACCGCTCGGCCAAAGAAGAGCTTTTGAAGGTGCCTGGACTTGGGCCTGTCACGGTCCGCCGAATTCTCACCCAGCGAAAGTCGGGGCGGATAAGAAGCATCGAAGACATCGGCAGGCCGAACATACGGTTGGAAAAAGCAAGAAAGTACCTGACTTTTTGAGAATTGCTATTGTTAGTCCGCGCAGTGCATTTATAATTCGCCTGTTGAGTCTGCCTCGCTGCAGTCTGGTAACGAAATCAGGTTAGCTCGATGGAGGTGATAGATGGTCAATCGCGTTCCCGCGAGGGTGTTTCTTACGAAGGGTGTCGGAAGACATAAGTACCAGTTGAAGTCATTTGAGGAATCACTAAGAAAGGCCGGCGTCGCGCAGCAGAACCTGGTGCAGGTTTCGTCGATTCTCCCGCCCAAGTGTAAGATTATAAGCCGTGAAAAGGGACTTCGATGGTTGACCCCGGGCGAAATATGCTACTGCGTCCTGGCACGTGTGGACACCAATGAGCACGGAAGGCTCATCGCCTCGTCAGTGGGAATCGCCATTCCCAAAGACACTACCAAGTGGGGCTACCTCAGCGAAGTTCATGGCTACGGTATGAACGAACAGGAGGCGGGCGACATGGCTGAAGACCTGGCCGCGGGTATGCTCGGAACGACACTTGGACTTGAAGTTGATCCGAACCAGGCCTGGTCGGAAAAAGAGCAGGTCTATAGGTCCAGCGGACTAATAATTAGGACCTCGAACATAACACAGGTCGGCCGCGGACAGAAAGACCTCTGGACAACCGCAGTGGCTATCGCGATGTTCCTGTTCGATTAAATAGTCGATAGTCGGCAGGGATTAGTCGTTAGTTTTTAACGACTATCGACCAACGACTAACGACCAACGACTAATCATGGCAAAAGCTAATAATTTCGGGGACCTTCCCAGGATATATTGCAGGCCGGATGATTCCAGGATTGTCATAGTCCCTGTGCCCTACGACCGGACGAGCACCTGGATTAAGGGTGCGAACAAAGGACCTTCGGCTATCATTGAAGCCTCGTCCAACATGGAGCTTTATGACATAGAAACGGATTCCGAGGTTTACCGGCACGGCATTTTCACCGACCGACCGATAGGCCGTCTGAAGGACTTACCGCCGGAGGGTATGGTTGATGCCGTTCGGCAGCGAGTGCTGAGGCATATTAAAAAAGATAAGTTTGTAGTAGTAATCGGCGGCGAGCATTCAGTAAGCATCGGCGCGATAAATGCGCACGTAAAAGAGTATGCCGGTCTGACAGTCTTGCAGTTGGATGCCCACGCCGATTTGAGGGACGAGTACGAAGGCTCAAAATACAATCACGCCTGCGTGATGGCCAGAGTCAAGGAGTTATGCCCTATCGTACAGGTGGGCATAAGGAGCATGGATATTTCCGAGAAGCAATACCTTGATGAGAGGCGGGTCTTCTTTGCAGAGCGAATCCTGGGCGGTAAAGGTTGGATACAGAATATAATCGCACTGCTATCGAGTAAGGTTCATATCACGATAGATTTGGATGTCTTCGACCCGTCTGTAATGCCTTCCACCGGCACGCCGGAACCAGGCGGTTTATTATGGTGTGATGTCTTGAAGTTATTGAAGGCGGTTTGTGCCGCCAGAAACGTTGTCGGGTTTGATGTAGTTGAGTTGTGTCCAAATGAAAAAAACAAATCGCCTGATTTCTTGGCGGCGAAACTAATCTATAAACTGCTGAGCTATAAATTCAGAGGTGAAAATGAAGAAGAAGGACTTTCTCAAAGATCCGGTTGAGCATATTGATATAAAGGCGTTCAATTCCACTGCGATAATCGAGGCGATGAGGGGTATGTCGTTCTCGGCCGGGGAGACCGCACGCGCCGCTGACATCCTTAACATGATGATTAACGACAAGGATTGCACAATCATCCTCTGCATAGCCGGCAGCAGCAGCGCCGCAGGCTGTATGCAGATATATGTTGATATGGTGAGGTTCAACATGGTCGATGTCATAGTTGCCACCGGCGCGACCATAGTCGATATGGATTTCTTCGAGGCCCTGGGTTTTCGGCATTATAAGGGTAGCTCCATCGTGGATGATAGAAAGCTTCGAGACCTCTATATCGACAGAATCTACGATACTTACATTGATGAAGAGCAGTTGCAGACTTGTGATAATACCGTAAGGCGAATCGCCGATGCCCTGCCGGCCCGGCCTTACTCCTCGCGCGAATTTATCAAAGAGATGGGCCGCTATCTTGTTGATAATGCTAAAAAGAAAGACTCGCTTGTTCAGGTCGCATACGAACATGATGTCCCGATATTCTGCCCGGCCTTTTCTGATTCCAGCGCAGGTTTCGGTCTTGTGCAGCATCAAGTTGATAACCCGGACAACCACGTTTCTATCGACTCCGTCAAGGATTTCAGAGAGTTGACCGAGATTAAAGTGGAATCCGGCAGGTCGGGCCTTTTTATGATTGGAGGCGGCGTCCCGAAAAATTTTGCCCAGGATACGGTTGTTTGTGCCGAGGTTCTCGGCAAGTGTGTCGAGATGCACAAGTACGCCGTCCAAATAACTGTGGCCGATGTCAGAGACGGCGCCTGCTCCAGCTCTACGCTCAAGGAAGCATCATCCTGGGGTAAGGTCGAGACGGGCTGCGACCAGATGGTCTATGCAGAAGCGAGCAGTGTCCTGCCTCTGATAATCAGTTACGTTTACCATAAAAAGGACTGGAAACGCCGGCCAAGAAGGCGTTGGGCTAAGATTTTCGACAATCCATCCAGAGCCGGACCGCGAAAATTGAAAGGCTCAAGGAAATGTACAAGCTAATGTTGTCGCACCTTTGGCTGGTTTTGCTTGGTGCTGTGCTTATTCTTACGGGTTGTAGGGACCGCGGGGCCCAGGAAGCTCGCGCAGAGGCCGCTGAGGCGAAAGCAACCATCACGAAACTCGAAGCAAGTCTGGCCGGCGCCAACCGCGAGAACGCCCGCCTTAAAGAGGAGATGGACGCCGTGCGGGAAACGCGGGATGAGCTTCAGAAAAAGATAGAGCAATCTATTAAACAGCGAGAGGAGGCTGCCGCCTTGCTTGAGCAGACCCGGCAGGCAATCCAAAATATCAGCGCCCGTTCTGATAGGCAGGTCGGCGCCGACATGGCCCTACAAAACCAGATCAGGCAATTGGATGCACTTACAAAGAGTCAGCAGGCTGTCATCAACGAGCAGAACTCCACCATCCAGCAGCAGCGGGCGGTTATTGAAGATTTGCAGAGGACCTTATCTGAGCAGCAGCGGATTGTGCCGGACCAGCCTTCCGCCCAGCCGCAGGAGCAGGGTTCCTCCGAGCCTAATCGCGCCGGCGGATAAATCTTTTTCATAATCAGCCCGCCCGTTTATTGGCGGATTATCTACTATCGCATATACTCTTTGGGATTGATATACGAGCAACAAACTATGGGTAAGAATATCCTCTTATCGTTCATTCCAATATTTGTCGCCGTCGATGCCGTCGGTGTTCTGCCTGTTTTCGTTTCAATTACCGGCGGCATGAAGAGTGATGAAAGGTCAAAAGTCATAGTTCAATCAATGGTCACGGCGATGGCCCTTGCGGTCGGATTTATCTTCCTGGGTAAAGCGGTATTCAAAGTCTTGGGTGTCACAATGGGCGATTTTATGATCGCCGGCGGGGCAATACTTTTCTGCCTCGCTATAACCGACATCATCAATCCTATTAAAAGAAGGCACCTGTCCTCCTTGGAACTTGGTGCGGTGCCTCTTGGCACGCCCTTGATTGTCGGCCCGGCGGTATTGACCACCTCAATGCTCACAATATCTCAGTACGGCCTGTTGCCGACTTTGATATCTGTGCTGGCGAATATCTTGTTTGTCGGTGCGATATTCAGCGTGTCCTCTGCATTGATGAAAGTTCTTGGTGAGGCTGGCGCCAAAGTGCTCTCTAAGATATCAAGCCTCTTATTGGCCGCGATTGCCGTCATGCTCGCAAGGAAGGGATTTATGGAGTTCCTCAGGTAGCCGGCCTTTTCGTCCTTCCGTGGATCGACTTATGCATAGCTTTTGCTACCGCGAAGTCGGCTGACCTTCTTGAGTATGTTTGTTGATGCTCAGAGTCCAGGGCTGTGTAAAGACCGTGCCATTCTCGTTCCAGACTTCGGCCCTTATATACTTGTAACTCCCTGCCCGCGGCAATTGCGACAGGTCTATGCTATTGCCTTCGGCAACCAGCTGGCCGTTGGCAATCCAAGTAACTGAGCCGGAAGAAACGTCTATCGATATCCTACGCTTGTCAACCGTGATGCGGTTAATTCTCGGATAGTGGTTTTTGTGCTCTCGGCCTCTGGCCCAGTCGAAAACCGCGAAGAAGCAGCCCTGCTCAAGCGATGCTCTGTACTCATCTATGTTATAAGAAGGAATCATCACAATGATCTTGCCGCAATCTATCCACGGGTCATCCCCCCATACCCAGGGTCCGTACCAGTCATTGACCGCAAAACCCCATATTGTCGAGTCTTTGTTCGTAAGAAGGTAATCCCAAACCTCGCGGAAATGCCCGTTGTAGTTTATACTGGTTGGAGTTCCTGCCTCCATGGACGATTTATGATAGAAGAGGCCGTTTACAATCTCGATGCCCCTGTAGTTATTAAGATTCATGTACACATGCACATCTGATGCTGGGTGTGCGATAATTGCCATTCCGCCGTATTTATTAATCAGGTCTATGCATCCCTGACTGTTGTCATAGTGCCACGGCTGTCTTACATCACAGTAATCAGGCTCCCATAATTCAATGTACGTGGTCAGAAACGGAGATGTCATGTGATCACAGCCTATCTCCTCCATAGAAGGGACGAAAAACTTTATGTTGTGTAAGGCGGCAAGAACCTGCTCGTCGCTGTCGAAACCCCTAAGGTATTTGTGAACGGGCCACAGCCTATAAGTGCAGTAGGCGTTACCGCCGGACCTTTTGCCGGCATAATCTAAAGGAACAATCACATCGTACCCCGCTTGGTCGTAGGCCTTTATCCTATCCCAGGACAGCCGGCCCATGTGGTCGTGATGTTGTGCTAATGCCCTCTCCCATTGGTCCCAATCCACACCTTTATAAGGGTCGTAAACTATTGCATACGTGTTCGCTTGCCAGCGTTCGGCAAGCAAGGCAAAATCCATAAAGTCGATTTTTCGATTGTTGTCGAGGTCGGCAACATCGCATGGGCCTGCGGGTGTATAATCTTCGACTAACCATGTTTGTGTCATTGTGGATAGGTCAGACCAGCAGGCAGGAGAATTCTGATCACACTGACCTTGCACAATTCTAACCGCGCCCAGTGTCCAGACCAATAGCGACAGAGTTACCCCTCGGAAGATGGAAGCATTTTTTCTCATCACCCGTGCCCCAGGTAGGAAAATCACACATAACCTAATTCTATTTAACATATTATACCAAAAGACTGGCCATTTTGTCAATAGCCGCATCGCCGTCTCTTGCTTAATAAATCGTCTTAAGGCTTCGGTTGCAGTAACCCTCCAGGATTCAAACGCATGACAGGCAACTATCTGTCTTATAATCCCCCCATGTTTGAGGCCCCCACCTTACAAGGTATCGGAACTTGTCTATAGCCGTACCTATTGTTAAACTGATTAGGACTTGGATTCTATCGTTTCAGCGCAGGAAGAAGGCTAAAGGGCCCCAGATGGGTTAATATGCACGATATATTGCTTTTTAACTCGGCGTTTTACACCTGGTTTGTTTTGCCGTTTCTGATTTTTATCGCGAGAATCGCAGACGTCAGCGTCGGGACTATGCGTCTAATATTCATTTCGAGGGGCTTGAAGTATCTTGCCCCAATCGCGGGTTTTTTTGAAGTCCTGATTTGGCTGCTCGCCATCGGCCAGATTATGCGACACCTATCCAATCCTATATGCTACATAGCTTATGCAGGCGGTTTCGCTATGGGCAACTATGTCGGAATGCTGATAGTCGAGAAGCTCTCTCTCGGTGTTGTTCTCGTGCGGGTTATTACGGAAATGGATGCGGCCCAGTTGATAGACTCGCTCTGGGCTGAACACTACGGCGTCACCAGCCTGGACGGTCATGGCTCTTCTGGCCAGGTCAAAATCATTTTCACAGTCGTGCCTCGTCGGGAAGTCCCGAAAGTCGTATCTCTGGTGAAAAAGTTCAATCCCCATGCTTTCTACACAATCGAGGAAGTAGGCTTCGTTGAAAAGGGTGTATTCCCAAGCCGAAAAAGCCGACTCAAGTCCACGCTTGTAGGGGTGCTTGGGACCTTCGGTAGGGGCACGTAAAGAACCCTAATGCGTCTTTGTGTAAGGGCGAGCATCCGGGAATTAGGCAAACCGTTTGCATTGTTTACAGAGGTCGTTAGGTGACTAAGGTCGGGTCGGACATACAGAACTGGAGATTTGCCAATTGTGCTGTTGTGGTCGCTCATCCGGATGATGAAACCCTTTGGGCGGGCGGCACGATATTGATGCACCCTGCAAGCAAATGGACCATAGTAACGTTGTGCAGAAAAGGCGACCCCGAGCGAGCAGCCAAGTTCTATAGAGCTTTACACCAGTTGAATGCCGCGGGTGCGATGGGAGACCTTAACGACGGCCCAGAACAAATACCTCTGGACAATCGCCGGGTTGAAGACACAATATTGGAGTTGCTCGGTTCGCGTGCCTTCGACCTGATTATTACGCACGGTCGCCGCGGCGAATACACCCGGCATCTGCGACATGAAGAAACAGCTCGTGCCGTTGTGCAATTGTTGAAGGAGGGTAGATTGTCAGCCGGGCAGTTGTGGATGTTCTCATACGAGGACGGTGGGCGAAAATACCTGCCGAGGCCGATCGAGACATCCGATGTGTATGTTGAGCTTCCGGATGAAATCTGGCAAAAAAAATATGACATTATCACCGAGATTTATGGATTCAGCCCCGACAGTTTCGAGGCCAAAACCACACCCCGCGCAGAGGCGTTCTCTCGCGGTCGCATTTTGCTCGATGGTATTCGTCAGTGAGGAGGCATCGCAAATATGAAAGTCCTTCTTATGTATGATTACCCGCCGTCCCCGGGCGGTCTGGCAACGCAAGGCGACCTGCTGTTCCGTGGGCTGCGAGAGTTGGGAGTCGATGTTTATGCCGTCAACTTTGAATCGGCCCAGGAGAAGGAGTGGTACTACAGGTGGTTTGAACCCGACGTGGTTGTGGGTGTAGGTTATTGGGGGCATTGCCCTCAGTTGGTCCTTCACCCGCAAAGGTACGGACTCACTCCCATTCCCTGGCTGGTCGCCGACGGCTACATGGCAAACTACCATGAAATCCTCGAAGACCTACATCTGGTCCTTGTCACATCGAACTGGGTCAAGAAGGTGTACATGCGCGACGGCCTAAGCGGCAAAAATATTGAGGTCCTCCATGTCGGCTGCGATACCGATTCCTTTGTGCCTCGTGATAAGAACGACCCGAAAGTCATCACGGTCCGCGAGTCGCTCGGCGTAGCGCCCGACCAGATTATGATTCTGACTGTCGGCGGTGACGCCGCATCAAAAGGCGCCCAGGAGGTCATGCAGGCCTTAGCAATCATCGACACAAAGGCGCCCGACTGGAAATACATCTGCAAAGTCTGGCCTCAGCCGCGAACAGAGCAGCAGAACATCGCCGACCTGCGATTGGCGGCGGACCTGGGTATTGATAAGAATGTCGTCTATACCACAGGCCGAATCTCACGCAACTTTATGCCATACCTTTTGGCTGCCTGCGACGTATATGCCGCGCCATCCCGGCTGGAAGGATTTGGCATGGTCCAGATTGAGGCTAATGCCTGCGGCAAACCCGTCATAGGCATAAAAGCGATGGGTATGGTTGACACACTGGTACATGGTAAGACTGCCTTTCTTGCGGGGGTCGCAAAGGAAATCCGGCTGCGAGAAACAATTGTCGGGGATGAGGCGGGCTACGAGCCGGGCCACAAAGTCATTTTTGATAAACCAAGAACAGTCGATTACCGTGCCAGCGTCCACGATATCGCCAAGTACCTGCTCGAGCTGATGCAGAACCCCGGCCTGCGAGAGCAAATGGGCATCGAGGGACGCAAGCGTGTGGTAGAGAATTTCGACTACCGTATCATCGCCAAGCGATTTGTCGGGATAGTCTCCGACCGGCTGGGCATTTCATAAAGCAGGTGTATCTCATGGCCGAAAGGCACGTAGATTTAGCAGGTAAAGCAAAGCAAGCCGCACTCGATGTGCTCCTTCACAACAGCCACGGCCCCTGTCGGGGTCTGCCGCGTGCGGCAGGCTGGGGCTACCCGGAGCCTTACACCCGTGACCTGATGATCTCTTCGCTGGGTATCCTGGTTTCTGGCAGCGACAGGTTGATTAAGTCGCTGCTGCGAGTCCTCGAGACATTAGCCGGGAACCAGACCCCCCTGGGTCATATCCCTTCACTTGTCCATGACCGCGAAGACCGCGGCGCCAGCGATACCACGCCGCTATTTTTAATGGCGGTCGGTTTGTACCGTAATGCAACCGGCGAGGCTGACTTTCTTGAGCAGGCCGTCCAAAAAGCTCTAAGCTGGATGGCGCACCAAAGCCCCTCCGACAGGGTAATGGTGGCGCAGCTACCCACCAGCGACTGGCGTGATGAGCAGTGGGTCATCGGGTACGGTCTGTATGTCAATACGGTCGTGTACACGTATCTCCGCCTCTTGGGCCTACGCGAACGGGCTGAACAACTGCGCGAGTTAATGGGCCGCTTCACCGTCAAGGGCGAAAGACAGCAACGCCATGTGCACGAAGGCTTGGTCCTGAGATACAAGCCCTATTACGCGCTCTGGTCTTACAAGGTTCACAAAAGTGAGCGTTTCGACTTATTAGGAAACAGCCTTGCGATTCTTTCCGGAATTGCATCTCGCTCGCGTGCCTCGCGAATCATCTCGTGGATAGAGGCAGAATGCAGCGCGCTGCGGCAAAATGGGGACCTTGCGGTTGATTTGCCGCCTAATTTCTTTCCCTTTATCAAGCCTGATAATCCTGACTGGATGGAGCGATACAAACGCTATAATCCGCCCGGCGAATATCACAATGGCGGCGTTTGGCCCTTTGTATGCGGATTCTATATCGCCGCACTTGTCGCGGCCGGAAGGTTTAGCCTTGCGGAAAGAAAGCTCGCCGCACTTGCCGAGCTTGTCCGGCCCGCTCATGAAGAAAATGTCGAGTTCGGCTTTAACGAATGGTGCCGAGCTCAGGATGGCAGCCCTCGTGGCGAAGATTGGCAAACCTGGTCGGCGGCTATGTACCTCTATGCCGCCGCCTGCGTCGAGCAGAAAAGAACACCGTTCTTCGACCAGGTCCGAGACTATCCATAATGAATTGAGAATAGCCAGGGCTTGCCTGATTTTTGTGACTTTTTGTTCCTATCGCGTTTTTTCATCCGCCGTTTCTACCCTCGCGTTATTTTCAATTGTTCTTTCTCAATTCTCAATTTAATCCCGTCCACCAAAAACTTTGAAAATGGACGCCTATATATATTATAATGAGACAAAACGGGGGTGGATATATTCTTTTCTCCATAGGAGGCAAAGTATGAAGGCGGCCGTCTCACTTTGGGCTCTGCTGTTGGTCTGCGCGACAACTTTTTGGATAGCCTTATCCGCTTGCGGAGAGGCGATTTATGTCGATGACGGCGCTGTCGGCGATGAAATTAAAGTTTACCTCGGCGAACCTCTCTGCGAAACCGTCATCGTCGGCGACCTGAACGGCGATTGTGTGGTTGATCTGGTTGATATCGCCGTGATGGCCCTCAACTGGGGTAAAAGTAGCTGTCCTTATAGCGGGCCTGTGAGCACCCTTGCCTATCCGGGTCCCGATTGCAGACTTGTCTACGGCACTTACGCAAATTGTGGTGATGCAAGGCAGCTCAACATCCTTCCGGACTGGTCGTACTGTGGCTACAAGGGTGGCGGAGTCAAAATCCCAGATATCTCAACTAGTACTACAGCGCGAGTAACTCTGAATCATTTGGTACACATGACCTCAATTGTTCGACATTTATTTTCAACCTTTGAAGCTCGGAAAGAGTCTTGTGCGTATGAGCTATCCGAGCACACCGATTTCGCCGTTGATAATACACGATCCGCCTGGCGGTCTGTTGATACAGTAAATTTCGGTATCGTGGCGACAGCGACTGCGCCCCAACCCACACACAGGCGGCATCCCGAACCTGCTCGACGGTCAAATAGAAACCTTTTGTCTTTTTTTTCTCCAAGTTTCTGATGCATACGGGCACAAAACAAGTAACTCAACTGACTGATATAAAAGTGGCGATGGATAGCTGTCCAGTTGCGAACCTCAAAATGATCCATACCAAGTTCGCGTTTGCTTATCTCAAAGCAGCGTTCAATCGGCACACGAGATCGGGCATGCTGGCCGTGGTATGGGGCATTGCGCAGCCGGTACTTGTATTATGGATACATATTCTACGGGAAGCAGGTTTTGTGACAATTGTTTAGCTGAGTTCAGAGAGAACTCTGAGTGGTAACTATGAATCAGTTGTGAGGAAAAGAAAATGAAAGGTTCAAAATCATTTCAGAAGTGTATCTTTATTCTGTTTTTAATTGGCTGCATTTTTACTGTAACTGTACAAGGCGCTGTCAAAGTCGGTATAGAAGTATTAGATGAAGATGGAGTAATACGTATCGGCGAGCCCTTGAACGTTCACGTCAGTGTTGAATTAGAGCAACCTGTTGTTGCCGGGTCTCTAAATCCCTTTCACGATAGCTACTGTGAAATTAACAACGTGAGCAAAGACGCCAATTCGGTGACAATTCTTAAGATTCCATCGTCTTTTATGGTTGAGGACCCGCAAGGCTTAAAGTATGGACAGAGTTTTACCATTTTTTATGACCATTTCAAAAAAAGGATCGTTTTTGATCAGGTTGGGGAATATATCATTAAGTTTCCGTTCACCAGAAGTGTATCGAGTCAAACAAAAATCAAGGTTGAAAAGGCATCGCCTTTAAACGAAAAGGCGATATCGCTATTGTCGGACCCGAATGATTATTATTATCTGGAGTTTGGAAGACACGAAGATTCAGGAAAACGTTCGGAAAGAATATCGCACCTTAGGCAGGTTATCAAGCAATGTGGAGATACTTTATTAGTCAAATGGGCCGCAGCCAGATTAGGTATCGAGCAGACCGAGGAACTGAAGAACAAATACGTTGATGGCCATAACTTCCTTGCTGAGTATGGGCAAAAAAGAGTAATAGACCCACTCTTGGACCAAGCTCAGATGCACCTCGGGAAAGCCTACCAGCTACCGGACGAATTTCCCATTCGTGAAAATGTGCTTATGAACCTTGTTACAACTGAGTTAATAAACAAAAACTATGGAAAATCGCTGTCGCTGATCGAAGAACTGAGCAGCAAATATCCCCACGGAGAATATGGCAGAAAAGCACCCAAGTTGAAAGAGGAATTCCTCGAACTGCAAAAACGTGAATTGGCCCAAGCCCCACAACCCCAATTCCAAGAATGGAAATATGCAGTTACTCTTGGTACTATCTTTGCAGGTGTGATAGTTGTCAGTTGCTATTACTTGGCCAGAAAGAAAAAAAGAGCTCCATAGCGTTTTTCAGACCGACGTTGCCGATGGACCTCTGGGTGGATGGCGATTATCACCTCAAATCACAGGCAGGCAGGTGGGATCCAAAGACTCAAAGCTGGGTCAAGGATAATGTAACGAGTCCCTGTATTGACGCAGGCGACCCGATGTCACCGATTGGTCTTGAGCCGTTTCCGAACGGCGGGCGTATCAACATAGGCGCCTACGGCGGTACAGCCGAAGCAAGTAAATCCTACTTCGGCGAACCCGTTTGCGAAACCATCGTAGTCGGCGACCTCAACGGCGACTGCAATGTTGATTTCGCAGACCTTGAAATCATAGCCCTGCATTGGTTGGAGGGCCGTCCATAGGAACAAAGTTAAGATAAACCGGCTTAAGTTGATGATGTCCCGGAACCTTCAGCGATTCAAACAGGAAGGCGTAAATGTCCGCCTGTTCCTCTATGATCTTGGCTGTGGGTTTGCCGCCGCCGTGGCCCGCCTTGGTCTCCACCCGAAGCAAAATAACGTTCTCGCCGGCAGCCTGTGTTTGAAGTGTGGCGACAAATTTCTTGGCGTGGGCCGGAGCGACCCGGTCATCGGTGTCAGCCGAGGTAACGAAAATAGGCGGATAATCGACACCCTGTTTGACGTTATGCAGGGGAGAGTAAGCGTAGAGATACTTGAACTGGTCGGCATTTGCCTCGGCGCTACCGTATTCAGGTATCCAATATCGGCCAACCGTGAATTTTTGGTACCTCAGCATGTCTGCGACCGGCACCTGACAAACCACCGCACCGAAAAGCTCCGGTCTCTGGACCATACAGGCAGCTACCAGTAATCCGCCGTTGCTGCCGCCTCTGATCGCCAGTTTCTTAGGATTGGTATATTTGTTTTCGATGAGCCATTGCGCTGCGGCCATAAAGTCGTCAAAGACATTCTGCTTCTTCTCAAGCATTCCTGCTCTGTGCCACGCCTCGCCGTATTCTCCCCCGCCGCGCAGATTGGCGACAGCATAGACGCCGCCGCTTTCCAGCCATAAAATCGTGGAGACGGAGAAACTCGGCCGGATGCTGATATTGAACCCGCCATACCCATACAACAGCGTCGGATTATTACCGTTAAGCGCAAGGCCCTTGCGATGCATGATAAACATAGGAATCCGCGTTCCGTCTTTCGAGGAATAGAAAACCTGTTTTGTCTGGTAACCTGATGGGTCGAAGTCAACTTTCGGCTTCTTGAAGACTGTTAGTTCCCCGGTGGTAAAATCATAACGGTAGCTCGTGCCTGGAAATAGAAACGAAGTGAATGAAAAGAACATCTCGGAGTCGGTCTGTTTGCCCGAAAGCTCACCCACCGTGCCGAGGGTTGGCAGGGATACTTCGGAAATGAAACCACCGTTAAGATTGTAGATTTTGATTTCGTGGTGCACATCCTGCATATAGACCACAACGAGCGAATTACTCACCATATCGACAGAGTCAATGACACCATCGCTCTGTGGTATGATTGTTCGCCAGTTCCCTCGTGCGGGATTTCCAGTGTCTATTGCAATAATCCGGCCGCGAGGGGCATCCAAATCGGTATTGAAATAGAATACTGTACCGGTGTTCCCGATAAAGTCGTAACGGGCATCGGCTTCGTCGAGCAGCTTGACCAAGGGTCCGCCGCCTTCTATCCGCCGGTAGTAAATGCGGTTCCTGGTATCGGTGCCGTGAGAAACGTGCAGGATAAGAAACTTGCCGTCTTCTGTAACAGTCGGACTAAAACTCAGCTCCTTATTATTCGGGTCTTCATAGATAAGCTCATCCTGCGATTGGTCCGTGCCGAGCTTATGCTGGTAAACACGGTTGTAATTGGTCTGGTCTTCGGGTGCAACGGTGTTGGGGTCGGGGAAGCGATTGTAAAAGAAACCACTGCCGTCATGTCTCCACGCAATTTGTGTAAACCGGCACCATCTTAGCATCTCATCGTAATCCGCGCCCGAATCTATACGGTGAATCTTTATTTCCTGGCGGTCGCTTCCGCTTTTGGAAAGACCGTAGGCTAACAGTTTGCCGTCTTCGCTTATAGCAGTAGCGGTCACAGCTATGGTGCCCTCCGTACTTAGCAAGTTGGGATTCATCACCACACGAGGTTCGCTGCCGTATGATTCCTGCACATAAAGCACCGACTGGTTCTGCAGGCCGTCGTTTTTCCAGAAAAAGTAACGCTTTTCCCGCTTATATGGTGCGGAGTATCTTTGATAGTTCATTAGCTTCGTCAGCCGAGCCTTGATTTGGGTTCTTGCGGAATTTTTTACCAGGAACTCGCGAGTCGCTTCATTCTGTTGGGCCACCCATGCCCGAGTCTGGGGCGAGTCGGGCTCCTCAAGCCAGCGGTATGGGTCCGCAACCTCCACACCATGATAGTTATCAACCGTTGTATCCTGCCGCGCCGCAGGATATGTGAACCGCGCAGGCCCCGCCTGCCTGTGCGTTCCCTGCTGGCATCCACAGCACAGCGCTACAGCCAGTAATAGCGGCAGGTATTTCGTGTCCCGTCTCTCGTCGCTCATGCCTCGCATCTTCTTGCTCATCTCTTGTCCCTTCTTTTTGCCTTCCTCGTTGCCGAGTTCTACATTACATGGTTGTAGCCACAGGACGCCTTATCGACCATCCTGTTTTGACCGTGTACATAAGCCAAAATAGTATACGCATACGGCAACGGTATGCAAAGCCAAGTCTTTATCGTATCGGCGGCTTATGTGGTGTCGGTGGTGCCGACGCCTCCTGCATATCCAAAAGAAAAAGGCCGAGCCAAACTGACCCGGCCTTGTATCACAATCGCTAATTCAATTCTTCGGACGCGTTTCTAATGGCTTGCCCGTCACTGCTCGCAAATTGCAGCGTCTACTTGTTCTTAGAAGGTTCGAGCCACATGAATTTGAGCGGGCCTATATCCTTATAACCTTCCGGCGGGGCCACACTGAAAAGCGAGTCGTCCAACTCCTGGTCGAAAATGAAGTCCTTCAACGTGCTCACCCACCGGCGTTCGGCGTCTCGGGTCTCGGCCAGGACCAGGCGCCTTGTTTTTGCGTCCACCCAGATTTCACTCACATCGCCCATGAGGAAGTCGGTGCCATCGCCCTTCAGCCTAATCCTAAAACCGACCCCCTCACGGTTGCCGATCTGCTTGGTTCCCAATGGCGCTGCGTCCGGTGGAATATCCGCCTTGGGACTCAGAAAGGTGCGGAAGAGGAAATCCTTCCCGGGTTCCGGTTCGTAACTACAAGGACGGGCTGTCATCTTCTGCGGATCCAGCACGAGACCTTTGCCGGCGCAGAAGTCCCATATCTGTATTTCCTTGCGGTGCTCGATATGCTTGTTCTCTCCACGTATGTGCTCGCTTGTCACGTCCAGCCGCCACTGACCAGGCGCTTTGTAGGTGCACTGGGCCACATGACCGAGGACATCGACGTATGCGTTCTTGTCTTCTGGCGGGAAGACCTCATACACCTCCGTCCAGGTGGCGGTCTTTACTTGCTGCATTTCCTTGATGACATCTCCAAGGGCGATGCTGCCGTGGTGATTGCTGGCGACGTAGAAGACACCGATGAGCACGCCCGCCACAATGACGGCAGCCATCGCGAGTTTTGCTATTCTGCTTTTCATAATTGTTCTCCCGATTTTAGGTTCACCCCGTGCCGACCTCGATTCTTCGGATTGTGGTCTTGCAGCCAACGCATCGGCCAAAATTCGTTGATGAAGTTCGGCACTGGCGGTGAAATTGAGCTTTTCTCTGATTACTCTTGATATGTTATCTGTCGGTTTCATTTTTGAACTCACCATCTAAAATTGACCGCAGTTTAGCCAAGCCGTACCGGTATCGGCCTTGAACAGTATTGATCGAGACATTCTGCAGCTTTGCTATCTCCTTGAACTTCATCCGGCCTTTGATGTGAAGCACGACTGATTCCCGCTGCTCAGGCGGCAATTCCGACAGTGCTTGTGACAGCCGATGAGCCTCTTCAGTGAAAAGGACCGATGTGTCGGGCTCTGTCGAATGTGTGTCCGGCAGATCGATCCCGTCTATGTCCACAGTTGTCGCCATCCGGTGGTTCTTGCGATATACGTCACGCACACGGTTAACTACGGCTGTTGCAAGGTAACTTTTGAGGCTCCCGCGTAACGTGAAATTGTCTGCAGTCCTGGCGAATGACACAAAGACATCGTGCACTATGTCCTCAGCCCGACTGGCATCATTCACAAGCGACATTGCCACCGTCAGCAGGTAGTTTAGGTACTTTTCGTAAATGCGGCGTAAGGCCTCTTTACTGCCGTGTTTGAACTGCCACTTGAGTAGCTCATCTTCAAGCATAAGCTGCATAGCCGGCTTTCGTAGAACGACCGTTCTCTGCTAATATGACGAAAGACCTTATGCTTTTAGTATAGGAAATGCAGGTTTTTCTGTATATGGAAGAAGAAGATTCGCATCGGAGCGCATAAAAAAGCCGGGCCAAATGGCCCGGTTCATTACAGGACGCCTGAGCGGTAAGGAATGACCCAGCTAAGGCACTCAAGGTTGGCCGGATTCCAAACCGCGTGGAAGAGGCAACTCGGTGAGTGTGTAACCCTCAGGAACTTCCAGTGCGAAGAAGTCTGGATCAAGCGGGTCGTTCCAGGTGAATTGATAAAAGTCGAGGAAGTCATTGCTCTTGCCTTCGCTATGGAATGAGGTTTCGAGCAGGACTCGGACAGGCAGGCCGGTGCTGCGATCCACCCAGACCGTCATTCTATCTGTTTCATGGCCGGACAGGTTGCCTTTAATGCCCATGAAATCGACCTTTGTTACCAGGTACACGTCAATTTTGCGTCCGTCCTGTGTTTCGTCACGGAGCCACTGTGCGTTTTCAGTCTTGATTTTGCGGAACTGGTCGATAAGGTTCGAACCGGCCAATTCAGATGCGACCCTGTCATGTATTTTCGCTCTCATGGCGGTCTTGCGGACATGGTCTAATTGTAGGTATTGTGCCTGCTTGATATCCGCGATAATGGTTAAGACGCCCTTGAGGTCTCTTTGCTGCATTTGGCTTCGCAGTTCCTGGACGCCCTCTTGCTGACCCTGGACCTCTACCAGCTCCGACCGCATCTTATCCGCTTGAAGATACGTCTTGAATGCAAATATGGGCTGGTTGCCAAGCCTCTGTTTGAAGAAGAAAACTACTGACTCGGCACTGGTGACCTTTTGAATTACTTCGGCAAAAGCTGCGTTCTCAACAGAACCGCCGAAAAAGCGAATTCCCGCCAGAACACCCGCGACTACAAGCGCGGCGACGGCAAATCTGGTTACTTTACTTCTCATGATTGTTCTCCAAATCTCTGGCTTAGCGTGTGCCAGTCTTACTTTCCTTGATTCTTCCTGCGCCCTTGAGGCTTCGGCCCAGAGTCTTTGGTCTATTTCTGGGCCGGCCTTAAAGTGCATTTTCTTAACAGCGTTCTCTATTTTGTCTGCCGGTCTCATGTTTCCAGCCTCCCGTTCAGAGCAGACCGCAGTTTCTGCAGGCCATACCGGTATCTTCCCTTGACTGTGCTGACAGAGACATTCTGCAGTCCTGCAATGTGTTTGAGTCTCATCGCCGCATTTAGGTGAAGGGCAACCACTTCCCGCTGCTCGTATGGAAGCTGCGCCATGGCGTCGGCAATCAGCACCGACCGCTCATCCGACATGATGCGTCTGTCCGGCGGGTCGGACTGCGACTCTATGGGCGATTCCTCATCCAGGCTGAGCGGCCGGCGTTTCCGCGACCTGATCTCATCCCGGCAGCGGTTGACGGCACACGTTGCCAGATAGCTTTTGAGGCTGCCGCTGAGTCTGAACTTGCCGCTCGACTGCGCGAACGCAACAAACACATCGTGCAGAACATCCTCAGCCAGATTCGCGTCGTTAAGCAGCGCCATCGCCACCGTCAGCAGATAGTCGCGGTATTTCTCGTAGATACGCTGCAGCGCATCTTTACTGCCGGACCTGAATTTCCATTTGAGCAGTTCGTCTTCTATCATCTGCCAGCACCGTTATTGCCATTACAACGATCGTTGCTCATTATTATCACGATTGAGCTGCGGGTTTGGACATAGTAAATCCCCATTTTTTGGCGTCTTTGTGGGATTTGACAGACCTATATCGCGCGAAAAAAAAGGCCGGGGTCAGAACCCAGCCTTTTTATTCAATATACCTCCGGTAGGACGGTACTACAGAACTTCCCTAAATCCCTCCGTCAACTACATACCGCTTAGCTGGATTATCGTTTCGTACCGCAAGATTGAATTTCTTCGTCTCTCCATTCTTGAGCTTGATTTCGTAAGGCACAAACCAGGCAAAATAGATGCCGGACTTGAAGGGTTCGCCGATGCTAATGATTTCCAGGCCGCCAAGGTAGTCTTTTAGTCCTTGATCCACTGCCGAAGCCGGCCAGAATTTGAGGACTTCGTCCCAGTTCTGCCCTGCACAAGCCTGGAAAAATGCTGTCGCTGCTTCTTTGGGCGTCATCTGTTGGTATTTCTGATTATCTGCAAGCTCCTTTGGCTCTCCGTACCACGTAACGTCTTGCGGCAGCTCCAGAGCAAACAATGACGGGTCGATATCAACGTTGTACTCAATGTCGGTTATTTTCAACACAAGCACATCTTCTTTCGCAGTGTGCACGTACACCTCCAGTCCTTCAAGAAGCTTTGTCTGAGCATCGAATGTGTAAATCCTGCAGTTGTCGGATTCCGGAATTGACTTATTCTTGCACCAGTCGTTGCTGAAATCACCTTGAGCCGCAGCTTCCACTGTAACAACAAGTTTTTCTCTTCCATCAACGCCCGTCTGGTGAGCGAGCAGCAGTTCACAACTGTGCACCTTAGCCAACTGAAGCTCGCTGTCAAGCACCTTATCGACATCGAGCAGCGGCTTTAGCCATTGAACGAATCCGGAGTTGACGCCGCCCTTAGCGGCATGATTTGGCTTTATAAGCAGCAGCGCTGATTTTCCATCCATAACCACCACCCGGCCGGGCTTCTCGATTCGCCACTTTCCTTGACGTGTCCCATCGAATTCCTTCCACATCTCGTTGGGCACAAAGTCGTAATCGAGGCCAATTAGCTCAAAGTTGTCTCGTGGAAGTGTACGTATCTCGGCTTTGATATGAACCGACCTGAGATTAGCTATGGCCTCGGCAGCTTGGGCAAGTACCTGAGCAGCCGAGACTGTAGGTATCGATTTGGTCCAGAATGTTATGGATATCGCCGCAACTACTGTAATTACGGCTGCAGCCGCGGCTAATCTAATGATTGTTCGATGCATGATTATTCTCCTTAGAATTGGCGGGCGCGCGCCGGCCCCATGGCCGCGATGTGCCCGTGAAGTTAGCATTTCAACGGCTTCAGGATGTTCCTGTTTCCACTTCTCGAAGTCGCCTTGCGATTTTTCCGAGCCGACGGCCTTTGCCAGAGCATTGTCAAGCCAGCTATCATCTTCAAGGTGTTTCATAGTCTTCTCCTCTGAACCTCTCCTGTAAAACCGTTTCGTTTTAAGTACTCTGCAATCTTTCGTTTTGCTCTAATGAGCCTGCCGTTAACAGCCTCAGGCGAGATGTCCAGAACCTTGCAGATTTGCGCATGAGAAAATCCATCATAGTAACGTAAAACTATCAGTTCTCTCTGGTCGCACGGCAGTTGCCAAACGGCGCTGCGTATCACATCTAACACGTGTTCCTGGTCATCCTGATTCTGGATGGGACACAGCTCATCCACGACAACAGTTCTTCTTTTGGTTCTGAGCATTTGCCTTGTGATATTCCTGCAGATTCCGGCCAGCCAGGCCCCGAACTTGTCTTTGCGTTTCAGACAGGTAAGATCACGGCATGCGACTGCAAAGACTTCCTGGGCTGCATCTTCGGCAAAACTTCTGTCGGCAAGCAACGAATAAGCCAGCGCAACAATTGAGTTGTAATATCGTTGGTAGAGAGCACCGAAGCTTTCCAAATGCCCGTTTTGGGCCGCTTCTACAAGTTGTTCTTCAGACTGTTCGTGCAATTCCATTGTCATTTTTACCTGCTATTTTCTACTTTTAGCTGATCAGCTTCTACATATATAGTGTAATTCCGCTCGAAAAATGTGCGCACTATCTTACAATTTTTTCGACTACGAACAAAAAAATAGCCCGAAGCAGCCTCAAAAAAGTACCGCTTCGGGCTTGTAAATGCTCAATTGGTATGCTCAGTCGTTCAGCTTCAGGATCCAGATGTTGCGGTATCGGACGGGGTTGCCATGGTCCTGCAGCATAATGGGTCCTTTGTCCCCATGCGGCTCATATTCTGAGACTGCATGTTGGCCTCGCCAGCCGGTGCCGCCCGTCAGTTCGACATGGTCCTGCACTAAGACGCCGTTTTGCAGGATAGTGAAGGTGGCTTTTCTGACGACCTTGCCGCCCTCGAATATTGGCCGATGGTAGATGATGTCGTACGACTGCCACTCGCCAGGCTTGCGGCACGCATTCACAAGAGGCACAGCCCGGCCGTAGAGGGCGGCGCACTGACCATCCGGGTACGTGGTATTCCCGTATGAATCAAGGACCTGGACCTCATAGATTCCCTGGAGGAACACACCACTGTTACCGCGTCCCTGCCCGCTTCCCTCAACCCTTGATGGGGTGGCAAACTCAACGTGCAACTGGCACGAGCCGAATCCATCCTTTGTCTTAATGGGGCCGGAGCCTTTGGTGCATTCCATGTAGCTGTCCCGGACAATCCATTTCGCGGGGCCGCCGTTTTCGGAGGCCCACTTTGAAAGGTCCGTACCATCGAAAAGAACAATCGCATCAGAAGGTGCCTTTCCAGATTCAGCGTCTGTGCTCGCAGTCCCAGGAGTAATCACGGGTGGTGCCGGCCGTTTCTCATCATGGACCATCCATCGACCCGTCTGCGTCTCTACATACTGGACCAGCTCCTTCTTTTCTCCCTCTTGGACAGCCTTGGCCTTTTCTTCGGTCTTGGCCGCCTTCTGCTGCGCGGCACATCCAACAACTACCACCGCTGCGGAAACAAAGACACCCGCCAACACTAACCTATTCATAGTCACTCCTTTCATATCAACACATCCCGGACGTTGTCTATTTCTTTGCCTGCTCACGGGCCTTCTCCAGTACGCCAAAGCCTTCCTGCCATTCATTGAGTCGGGTGATATTTTTCTTCTTGGCGACTTCCATGAAGTCATCGAAGGTCTTCTGGATTGAGGCAGGCATCGGCCAATCGGCGCTTGTAGTCGCTGCCTGCTGCCGCATTTCATCCCAGCGTATCATAAACGTATACATCACCGGCAACTGGGCAACTTGCACGCGAAAACGTAGTTCGGGATTATCCTGCACCGCGGCCTCAGCAGCTTTTAGGCCGGACCAGCCATTGCTGAGTGTCTCGAAAGAAAGAAACTTGGCATCCTGCTGTGAAAAACATCCAAGCCAGTCGCCGCTTGCTTCGACTGCATCGTGCGTGGTTTTCAGGTATGCCCTAATATGCTGCGCAGCAGTACCATAGTACCCCTCGATGAACTCGTCAATCAGCTTCTGGCCATCGAGCGCGGGATTCCACAATAGTTTCGCCAGCACCCACGCCCTCAACTCAGCCATCTCCGCACCGTATGTATTGTAAGAGCCTTGTTCGAAGATGCCTTTGACGTTGTGCTCAACAAAGAATTTCACATTCGGCCCGAGAACGCGGAGGTTCGGGTGCGGCATTACGTAGTGTCTGAAGTCTGTCGTATAGTCCCAGATATAAAGCCTGTCGCAAATCTTCGACCAGCCTACAATGTCATCGCGGAATGCCTTATTGCGGTCGTCGCTGAGAGGTTTGCAGAACGAACATTCGATACTACAAAGCTGAACGATCACATTATTCCGCGGCCTTGTTATCTTGGGCGGCTTTCGCGTGTATTGATACGCCAGGGTGCTTATCGCCACGTTTGGAAACTCAGCCTCGATGTCTGCGGCTATTGCATTGACGAATCGCAGCATCAGCCCGGCGGGACTATCTTCTTCCTTTTCAATCGCCGCGCAGTTACTGCACTGACAGTTGCCATACCAATCGTTCTGCGATACCGACGCTATTGTCGCAGCGGGATTTTTACGCAGCCGTTCCTTCAAGTTATTCACAAGCTCCATGCGCATCTGTTCGTTAGTCAGGCATAATTGAGCACGTTCGTATGTTCGCTTACCTTTGATCTCACTAAACCATTCCGGATGGTCTTTGAAATATTTCTCCGGCGGTATCAAGGGATAGAGCGTGTGCACAAAGCCTTCATAGATGTGCCTTCCGCCCCGTTTCTCATCTAATCGATGTGCCTGCCCGTTGCACTTATTTCGTACCGCCCAGTCGCCGTCGAAGGCGTCGAACCAAAACGGCGAGCGGTATTCTGCAACCGGCACGTACCGAACATCGATATTGCCGATTTGCAGCGTCGGTTTCTTCGGTATCGTGCTTTCTGTGGATGACCACCACCTACAGCCGAGTTTGTCCTCAAGGAAAGTATATACCGCATAAAGAGTCCCGCGCGGATAACCACCGGCAAGCACAAGGTCATCGCCGAACGTCTTGATGACTATGCCCTCAGCCCCAAGGCCGTCGGTCGAAAAATCCGTAATGGCCAAGTTCGCTGCCTGCGGCCCAACCAGTATCCGCGGCTTGCCGACAACAGGCCGATTGACGATCTCGAATGTTGCTCCGGTTATCTGTTGCAGGAAATCAGCCAATTCCGCAGCGGCGTGTCGCTCCGGTTCTCGAGTCTCCGGCGCAACGACTATAACAGCCTTAGCCTGACCGTTTTCGGCGATAGTAATCGCTTGGGTTCGTGCAGCGCAAAGGAAAAATGCACAGAATATCACCTTGATTGAGTTCTCATGCAATATAGCCATATCAGCTCCTTTCTAATCCTGAGCAGGTGCTAAATTTGAGTGAGCACCTGTGTGGACGGGTCTTATGTGGCATAACTGTGCAAGCCGGGAAAAAGCCTCGATAAGTTTACCCACAACAGGGTAATCACGATAGTTATCATACCAACAATTGCCCAGATACTATTCATGCGTGGGTACTTTTTACCAAACATATACCGGAAATGAAAGTACCCGACATACACCAGCCAGGAGACAAGCGACCACAGCTCCTTCGGGTCCCAGCCCCACCAGTCGCCCCAGGCAAGTTTTCCCCACCAGCTACCTAAAACAAGGCCCAGTGTCAGCAAAGGAAACCCGGCGCTTACCATCCGGTATGTTGCCTCCTCTGGTTGTAGAAATCCGGCTTGTGCATCTGCCTTCTTGCCTGAAAACTGCACCACCGCCTGAAAAGCTGCCTTTGCCATGAAGATGTATGCCAGCATATACACGGCTACATGCGGGCCAAAAAGCCAGCTCCGTAGCAGCGGCGGCAGCGGTTGCAGCTTATCGCTAAACACAAACCCCGCAGGAAAAAGCACGATCGTTCCTATCAGCATGTCGGCGGCCTGGCCACTTATCCGGAGAAAGCGCCTGCTGAACCACGAGAGAGGATAACAAATCATGCCCAAAAACAAAAACACCTCGAAAAGATTTTGCAGCGGCACATGCTGCACCTGGTAACATCGATAACTAAAGGCACAGACCGTAACCACGAAACCAAGGGCAAACAGCCTTTGCCCCACCTTTGCTCGACCGCGCATGCCTGCCGACAAGGCCAGAATGTATGCCGACATCGCCGTGTAAATCAGCAGTCCCTGAATGTCGAATTTGATTTCCATTTATATAAACTGTGCCCTAACTGTCCGGTGCCATGCCCACGCAAGCGTGGGCATGAAACGAATGCCTCAGCCAGAAATGCCATAATGCACCTACACACAACATCGCGAAACCAGCGTACACCACGTTAAGCCCTGAGTCTGATGCGACCATAAGCACAGTGTACCGGCCTGCTTCGGCATCGTAAGCATGCTGATGAAAGTGATACCCACCATAGTGAAGCGGATGGTTCAATTTTACTGCTTGAGCAGCGACAACCTTGTTGTTCTTAATCACCTCAAGCTCGCTAACGTAATCCAGGATAATCCTTATGTATTTCATAAAAAACTTGTCTTCCGGCCGCGGATGCCCGCCGAATCGCTCAAAGACAAATCTGGTGGTTATCACTCCGTTCGGTTCTTCAATCTGCACCTCTAGCGCAGGATTCAAGCCTGGTTCCGCACTGTTGATTGCAACGTGCTTATCTCCTTCGATTCTGATCTTGAAATTTTCAAACGTCTGCAGGACTTTTATTCTTCCCGTGCCTCGGCCCAAATCAAGGTCACTATCAACTCGGGCCGGGATTCTCCAGCTTCGGCCATCCTGGGTTTCAATTAGAAGAACATACGGCTGGTTGTACTCTATTCTGAACTCCTTCAATCGCATAAGAAAGGGTAACTCCCTCACCTCGTTACTATCTTCCAGCATCACCCTGTTTTCGCTGGTTTGCTCATATATAACCATTTGGCCGGCTCGGATTTTGTCAACGCTGAATAATTTCTTCTGTAGCTCGTGTCCAGCCTGCGAGCCCCAGATAGCCCCCGCAAGAATGAAGATACACCCGGCGTGCATCAGCAGAAGACTTGGCACACGTGTAAGGCGCGGGAATATCCAAAAGCCCGCCACAATCAGGCCAACCAGAGCTACCCAATAAAACGCCGTCGGCAGGCAATTGAAGAACCTTTTTGCTCGCTCCGCCCCAAGAAATGCCCCGTATATTGATAGCACTATTAGCAGCACTATCAGTGCCAGACAACTCCATAGGACTATCCGTTTGAGCTTACTCATACCTTGTCAGTAGTAAACACAGGCACAATCATATTTGCAAGAACATTTGACGCCGTACTTCGTTACACGCTGCGCGCCACGTTTATAGGTAGCGCGCGTATATCGTTGACTTTGTCGCCTCAGTTCAGACCTTTCATTATGTCATGTCGAGCCCCGATGTCGGAGCGCACCGCAGATCCCGATGTTTTCTATCGGGGTCGTTTATCGGGATCGAGACATCTGGCCACGATAGGTGCACCTCCTGCAAAATCATGGTTAACCTCCCTTCGAGTACCAGATTTCTCCGCTTCGGTCGAAATGATAAGGGGTTGGTGTCTCGTTGCGTATCCGCCCTTGATAATTTGCCAAAAAGGCTTGCTGAAATCCTCGTTTATTAGTAGGATAGTAACCAGTAAGAAGTTTTGCCGAGGAATTGCATCATGAATAGACAGGAAATCAAAAAGCAATTGTTGAAAGCGGTCAAAAATAGCCCGTACCTTGATGTCATAAGGTCTGTTGCCATTTTTGGTTCATACGTCAATGGCACACCAAGCGAAGAGAGCGATATTGATGTGTTGATTGACTTTGAACCGGCGGCAGTGATAGGTTTTTTTACTCTGTCTGACATCAAAGATAGTTTCGAGTCTTTGCTCAAAAAGTCGGTCGATCTCCTTACTCCCCAGGCGATAAGTAAACACTTCAGGGACGAGGTTCTTGCCCAGGCAGAGTACATCTATGAGAAATGACAGGACGTATTTGACGCATATTCGAGAAGCCATCGAGAGCATCGAGGAATATCTTAAGGGCGTCTCTTATGAACAGTTTGCGTCCAGCAAAATGATGATAGATGATGCCATGCACAGTATTCAGTTCGTACGTGCATCACGAGCTACACCGGCGCGAGCCTGCTGAGCGTTTTGTCCGTAGGGCATTTTCGTCTCTGGTGATGGCTCTGCGCTTGCTAATCACGACGACCCTGGTTACACTATCATGGGGCGGGAGAATAGTAGAAAACGAAGTCTTTGCCGATGAAATTGGTTTTGCATAATTTGACCTATCACAATTGTCCCGTCCAGGACCGTGAAAGGGTAGCCTTTACTGCCGAACAGCGTCATTCCATGCTGAAAAAAATGCACGCGCAGGAGCAAATCAACGAGGCTGCCATTCTCGAAACCTGCAACCGGCTCGAGTTCTATCTCTACGCCCAAAAAGATTTCGATACGAGGTCCTTCCTGACAAAGTTGATTGACCAGACCCGCTCTGACGCGGTTGATGTCTGGTGCAGCCGCACCGTTGATTGTGAGGGCCGGGATGTAGTCCGGCACCTGTTTGAAGTAGCCGGCGGTCTCGATTCTCAGATGTTAGGCGAGAATCAAATTCTTGCCCAGGTCAAATCCGCTTACACGGAGTCTCTCGATTGCCGCACGAGCAAGATGGTGTTTCACCGTCTTTTCCACAGTTCATTTCGAGCCGGAAAGGCGGTCCGCACCCACACTAACATCAACTGTGGTGCAGTCTCTATCGGCCTTGCTGCGGTCGAGCTGGCGAAAACAAAAATTAATATGTCTGCCGGTGCCGCAATTGTCATAGGGGCCGGTGAAAATGCCGAGCTTGTCGCAAAGTACCTTCTCAAGGCTGATCTTGACGATTTGATTTTAGCCAACCGAGACATCCAGAATGCCCAGGCTCTTGCCTGCCGCCTTGGAAAAGGCCGCGTCATCCCCCTGGATCAAATACCGCAAAACTTGAACAAGGTCGATCTTATGATTAGCTCAACCGCCGCCCCCGAACCGGTTGTTACTTATGAGGCTGCTGAAACCCATCTTTCTCACAGAACCAGGCCCCTGTTAATAATAGACATTGCCGTTCCGAGAGACATCGACCCTCGCATCAGCCGATTCGATTGCGTTGAGCTTTTCAATATCGACGACCTAAACGGGCAAATAGGTATCAATGTGGAGAAACGCGCTAACGAAATCCCCAAAGCTCAGGCAATCGTCGGCGAGTTCACCGACAAATTCATGCAATGGTACGAGTCGCTCGACCTTGTGCCCACCATTTCAAAGTTGACTGCTAAGGGTCTCGAATTGGCCCACACCGAGGCAAAACGCTACGCAAAAGACTTCGGCGAAGCCAATGACGATAGGCTACAGGCCTTCGCCGAGTCACTGGTCAAAAAGGTCCTGCACGGGCCGATCAGCTTCCTCAAAGAGACCGGCGACGAAAAGATTAGCACCGAACAACTGCAGGCGGTTGACTTGATTAACAGAATGTTCCTCTGCCGTGAGGCATCCCATAGCGGATCGCAGGACTCAGATACCTGATGATTAAGTTTCTTACGGTCGCAACACGTGCAGGTCGGCTCGCCGTCGCTCAGACGCAAATCGTCATCTCCGCGATAAAGGTAGCCTGTCCCGACATGGAGATTGAGATAAAAAAAGTGATTACATCCGGCGACCGCGACAGACGCACCGCACTTTGGAATCTAAGAGACAGCGGCTTTTTTACCTCCCAGGTGGAAGATGCCGTGCTGACCGGCCAGGCTGACTTTGCAGTCCACAGCTTCAAGGATTTGCCTACTCGCCAGTCTAAGGGTCTGACTATCCCTGCCGTGCTCGACCGCCGGTTCCCGGAAGACTGTCTCATAGCAGCCAAACCTGTAACTGCCTTGGAACGGCTTACCAAAGGCTCTAAGGTAGGCACTTCCAGCCTCCGGCGTGTCGCTCAACTTAGGTACCTGCGACCGGACCTTCACCCGGTATCTATCCGTGGTAATATCCTGACCCGCCTCAGACAGCTTGAAACAGGCAAAGTGGACGCTGTTATCCTGGCGCGTGCAGGCGTTGAGAGAATCGGCCTGGGCCGGCGAATATCGTTCTGCTTTGATCCCACGCAGTTTATCCCCGCCCCTGCACAGGGAGCCTTAGCCGTGCAGGCCGGAAAGGATAACACCGCTGCCTGCGGTCTGCTGACGGAGATAAATGACGAAATGGTCAGGATAGCAACTCTTGCCGAAAGGCAGGTTCTTATTAAAATGCAGTGCGGCTGCCATGCCCCGGTAGGAGCCTTCGCGGAATATTGCGATGAGGGCATAACCATTACAGCATTCATAGCCGATGTGCAGGGGACAACTGTGATAAGGCGGCAGATTACCGGCCCGGCCGCCAAGGCAACCACCCTGGCCGACCAAATCGCCGCAGAGCTTCTCGATGCCGGCGGCAAAGAAATCCTGCAATCTCAAAATACTTAGCCCACAGTCTATTACTACATCGCAATGTAATATCGAAAATTCGCTTTTCTTCTGCTGTAAGGCAAACGAGGGCAAAAGTTTTGGATTTTTGTCATTTGGATTTGTTTCGGATTTCTCCACAGGACACCTTACGGTGGACATTCGGATTTCGAATTTAGCAACCAGAGATAACTATTTTCATGACAGTATTTTACAAGCATTGAGCGGCGACAGGTTGCGCTGTGGGGCTATAATGTAATGTCTAAATACAAGATTGATTTCCGTCCAGCGAGTGCTATATTATGCTTATAGTTTTCATGGACTTGGCCATGCCTGCCGGCAGGCATCCCTGTCGGGATTACGGCATTGATATTCCCCGAGTCATAAGAAATGGATTACACACGAGCCGAACCAAAGTTTCGTAGACGTCTTATATGGGTGACGCAATGGTATTTGGGATGTTATACGGATCAATATAAACAATGTTAGGCAAGATTGCCCGTGGAGTATTATCTGGAAGTAAAACCAGAAAGCGGGTTTATCTGGAAACCATATAATCATAAGTTAGATGAAAAAATTCTAAAAGGGCCCAAAAATGAGCGATGACATTAAATGTTCACGGTGTGAATATAAAATACCGAGAGAAATTTGTGGCTCATCTGAAAGTCCTTATTATAACAAAAAGATTGAACCAAATGGATCGTGTTCATATTTTTTGATAAATGCTGCTCAGGATCATTTTGAAGAAGGTCTCCATAAGCTCCTATCAGAAGATAAAGTGTCTGCTATCAAAGAATTTGAGATGGCTATCAAACTAGGATTGCCACAGGATGACGAGATGCTCGCAAGATTTTTCTTGGGCGAATGCTATTGGGGGATATCTTCCCGCGCTTTGGAGGGAGACATATATCAAAAGTCTTCAATTGAGGAGATGGAAAAAGCTGTATTAATAGACTACCAAGGAGGATATGGGTACTTTTCAGAAAAAACTAACAGAGCGAGACTCCAAAGCTTAGATATTGGTTACGCTTTTCAAGCACGTTCAATTCGTGAAAAAGAGGGTGACAACGCTGCAATAGCTTATTTACAGCAGAAATTGAAATTGTTGGATTATTTGCCAACCAACCCTATGTTAACGATGCTTTTCGATTTAGGGAGTCTTTACGGCGAGAAAGGCGAAAATAGTATTGCGCGTGAATGCTACAAGAAAATATTAGAAGCTGATATTGTCGACCCGGTTGATGAAACTGGTTTTGAGGCGGAGATAAGACAAAAAGCCGCCCACAATCTGCAAGTACTGGAAGTCAAGGATAAAAAATGTTTCATAGCTACGGCAGTATATGGAGGTGTACATGCGCCAGAGGTTGATATCTTTAGACGATTTAGAGATGAAATCCTTTTGCCTCATTACATCGGGAGAAAATTTGTATCAATCTATTATCTATGTGCACCCCATATAGCAAGATTAATTGAGAAATCCGCATTCTCAAAATCACTTGTTAAGACGATTTTCCTAAAACCAGCAATTTGGCTAATAAGTTCTAAAAAATCGATTAAAAGGAGGTGACAAAAATGGCTGATAAGGAAAAAGAGGCTTACTGGAAGGGCTATAATGATTACAAAAAGTGCGGAGGTCACGCCAACAGCAATCCTTTAACAGAATTAATCCACCCGAGTTATAAACCACCATCCAAGCATGAAGAAGCATACAAAGCGGGCTGGGAGAGAGCGAAGCAAGAGAAAAAGTGAAAACAAACCTAAATCTGGGGACTCTATCAATCCTGTTCGGCACACGAATTGCTCTTCATCTCAATAAATGAATTTTTGCAAATTACCTATTTTAAACTGGCGCGCTGTAGATAGCTGTGTTCTAATGGCATCCGTGAGTGCAAAACGTGAAAAA
>Ga0315274_10000336_pt1 | contig 73445 bp, 59 predicted proteins | sample YL17G02_20_MG_FD_203700 | JGI IMG/M metagenome (GOLD analysis project Ga0315274, IMG submission 203700) | Sediment microbial communities from Yellowstone Lake, YNP, Wyoming, USA - YL17G02_20 | ecosystem: Environmental > Aquatic > Freshwater > Lake > Sediment | place: USA: Wyoming | collected... | reverse complement strand
CTTCATTGAATAAATCCATTTGTTGATTTTCATAAAAATCAGGACCAATCAGGGAATTGCCACATTTGATATTATTTGCAAGGTCGGGCAAGGCTCGTTCGTGGAATAGTTTGAGTTGATTAACTATTGTCTCTTCCGTTTCGCCTTCAAGAACTTTGAGTAATAATGAGAGTTTCGTTACTTCAACTGCCTGCGGGTCAATGTCGACTCCATAAATATTATTAAGTAAAATTCTCTTTCGCTCAGGTGTTGTTAGACGAAAATCACCTTTGCGACGTTCAACCAATCTTGGATTCCGACCTTTGAGCCATTTCTCAGGATTATTTTTCGTATACCAATTCTGATGCCAATCAAGAAGATATTGATATGCCCCTAATAAGAATGAACCCGAACCACAGGCAGGGTCAAGGATTCGCAGCTTCTCAACTTCATTCGGAGATTTATTTTCTACAAGTTTCCCGACAGTATTCTTCACAATATAATCAACGATATAAGTCGGAGTATAATAAACGCCACCTGCCTTACGAACCTCTGGTTTCTCTTCGACAACTGCTCTATGACCAGCAGTGAGCCGAATTACCTTACCGAGAAATTGCTCATAGACATAACCGAGAATATAAGCAGGAAGAACAGAAAACTCATAAGGACTATCAGGATAATATAAGTTTTTTATGATTTCCTTAAGAGTATTATCATCGATGGTAAGATTTAATGTAAGTTCATCAGGAGAACCGAAGCGTCCACTTTCTTTTCGGAAATAAAAGAGACCGGAATTATATCGTTCATCAGCCATTCTAAATAATTCACCGAGACGATTATAAATTTGTGTTCCATTAAGAAGGGCTTGTAGGCGACCATAATTCTCGATTCCTCTATCCTCGCAAATTCTTAAAAAGATAATGCGGTCAATTGATTGTTGAACAGCAAAATTTAGTTCACGCTGCGAGAGTTGCGGATTTCTTATTGCGATATTGCGGGCGAGAATATCACGCCAGGACTCGATTTCCTTTAAGAAGGCATCATCAACCTCAGCAGTTCCTTTTTTACCTTTTTTTGATTCCACATACTTATCAAAAGAGCCTTTGAGAATCGCATCCTTAGAGAAGATATTAGTGATGTCATCCCATTTATTGATGTAATCGGAATATTGCAAATAGAGCGTTCGAGCTTGAGAAGATTTATCAGTAGGGGAGGGTTTAATTCGGCAATCATAGATTGCAAATTCCTCGAAGTCAGTAAGAATCGAGAGCGGAAGTTTAGCAGACCAGGCATAACGACGTAATTGATAAGCAGGATGGATGGCTTCTTTTATATCTACCGAAGGTTTTTTAGCTTCGAGAAAGAATTTTCGCACACCACCAATACGGAAACAATAGTCTGGAGCTTTCGTAACACCACCGACCTTTATGGCATCCTCGTGAATGACCTCTTTATAATTTTCTGCATAACCTTGACGATTATTTATATCCCAGCCGAGAGCTTCAAAGAATGGGTCGATAAATTCTATGCGGAGTTGAGCTTCATTATAAGTGCCTGAAGTATAACTATCTTTGTGTAATTCAAATTTTTCAATAAGTTCAGAGATAATGGAAGGTATGGACATTATAACGCTCCTAATATTATGTGGAGTGCGGTAGCTTGCTCCTTGACCCTCACCCTTCCCTCCCCCATTTATAGGGGGAGGGTTAGGGAGGGGGCGAGACCTTGGTCTCGGCAAATTAGTTGTAGCGGTCGCATTTATGCGACGTTGCTTGTGCGATAAATCGCACCGCTACGGCAGAAACAAGTTTCTGCTCCCCCTCTCCCTATCCCTCTCCCACAAGGGGAGAGGGTAACATTGAAAGCAGAAGCAAGCTTCTGCTAATGTAAAGCGAAAGCAAGCTTTCGCACTCCAAAGAAGGCGTAAGCATAGTCTTTCGCACGCTTATAATATTTGAAAGGGGTTATAAATAATTTAATTTTACTCTTTGATAAGTCAAGGGAAAAAGCTGGTAGGAGATTTATGGAAAACTAATTTAACACACCCCTTGCCCCTCTTGTAGGAGCATATTGTATATGCCCTGATCCCTGTTTTCACTGGGACAAGAATTATTGGGCACGTGCAACGTGCCCTTACAATTTTTTGTAATTTCGTGGCTATATTCGTTAGTAGTTAAGATGTTTCAACTTAGAAATTAAGTCCGAGTAAAGCCTAAGTCGACTTTTCCCGTGTTCGTATCGATTGTCTTTACTGGTCTTTCCTGGGATTCTTTGTCTTCAGCCTTCTTATCACCACGAGGACTTTTGTCATCATCAAAGAGTGGTGGCAATGATTTCCCCTCAAGTATTAAATCTATCTCTTCTCCACTAAGATTTTCTCTCTCAAGTAATGCTTCTGCTATTGCAACCAATTTCTCTCTATTAGTCTGAACAATGTCAAAGGCTTTTTGATAACATTCATTTGTAATCTTCTTCACTTCATCATCTATCAATGCGGAGGTCTGTTCGCTATAGTCTTTAAATCGACCCATATCTCTACCTAAAAATGGCATTGCGTTGGGTTCTCCAAATGTTCTTGGACCTAACGCTTCACTCATTCCCCATTCACAAACCATCTTGTGAGTTATTTCCGTAGCACGATGTAAATCATTACCCGCTCCATTAGTATATTCCCCAAAAGCAATCTCTTCCGCCGCTCTTCCCCCCATAAGGTTCATTATAATATTAAGGAGTCGATTTTTGGAATAGGTTCTTAATTCTTCTTTCGGCAAATGATAAGTTGCACCAAGAGACCTTCCTCTCGGCACGATTGAGACTTTGTGGACAGGGTCAGATTCAGGCGTCATCTTTGCCACTAAGGAATGTCCAGCTTCGTGATAAGCCGTATTTTTCCTTTCCTTATCACTGATGACAAGACTTCTTCTCTCTGGACCCATAAGGACACGGTCTTTAGCCTCTTCAAATTCCATCATAGTCACAGCTTTTTTGTTCCTTCTTGCGGCAAGTAGTGCTGCTTCATTAACCATATTTGCAATATCAGCTCCAGAAAAGCCCGGTGTGGCTTGTGACAAAATCCTGAATTTTACATCTTTATCCAAAGGTATTTTTCTCGAATGCACTTCAAAAATTTTCTCTCTTCCTAAGACATCAGGGAAATCGACCATAATTTGCCTATCAAATCTCCCGGGTCTTAAAAGAGCCGCATCCAGAACGTCTGGACGGTTCGTCGCTGCAATTAATATGACTCCTTCATTCGTATTGAATCCATCCATTTCTACTAATAATTGATTTAATGTCTGTTCGCGTTCATCGTGTCCGCCACCAATCCCTGCAAATCTCTGTCTACCAACCGCATCAATCTCATCCACAAATATCAGGCAGGGTTTGCGTTTCTTCGCCTGGTCAAAAAGGTCTCTTACTCTTGACGCACCAACACCTACAAACATCTCCACAAAATCCGAACCGCTGATACTTAAAAATGGGACACTAGCTTCTCCTGCAACCGCCTTTGCAAGAAGCGTTTTCCCCGTTCCGGGTGGTCCAATAAGTAAAATCCCTTTAGGAATCTTCCCACCTAATTTCTGATATTTTTGAGGGTCTTTAAGAAAATCAATTACCTCAACAAGTTCTTCTTTTGCTTCATCGCAGCCCGCAACATCTTTAAAGGTAATTTTTGTCTGACCTTCAGTAATAAGCTTTGCCTTTGCTTTTCCGAATGACATTGCCTTATTCCCACCGCTTTGTATTTGTCTGAATATTACCATCCAGATACCTATTATTACGATAAGCGGAATGATTACGGAAATAAGAATATTTGACCATAAAGCTGAGCTTGGCGTTTCCTCAATATTGAGTTTATTCTCGCGGATTATGTTTGTGACTTCATCACCACTTCTTGGTTGATACCCTAATTTAAATACGTGCTTGTTACCATTTTCATCTGTATACTCGCCCTCAATTTTGTTACCTCTATCCTGACCAACTATTGAACTACCATATTTTTTGGCAATCTCAGCAAACTGTGTTACATTCATTCTTTCGGGACTCTTAAAGTCATTTACGATGAAAAAGAGGATTATCCCGATAAGAAAAATTAAAACCCATAATGTTATACTTTTAATATTATTCATCCTGATAAAACCTTTAAAAATTTATATATCTTTTATATTACAGAAACTAACCTTGTGTCAATAAAGTTTATTTTAAATTTCAAAAATTCACTAATTTTTTATTTCGATTCCATAAATGGATTGAAAATTATCTAAAGAAATTATTCCCTGACGAACGATTTTATAAGGAAATGTTCGCACATCTATAATAGTAGATGGTATCTTTTCTACTGATTCTCCACCATCAACAAGTAAATCCACTTTGTCACCAAAGTTATCTATCACCATCTCTGCATTGCTGGCTGGAGGCTTATTAGAAAGATTGGCACTTGGAGCAATGATCGGTTTCTTAACAGAATCGATTATCATCCACAAAAAGTGCGATTTGGGCATTCTAATAGCAATCGAATCATCTTCAGATATGTGGTCCAGAACGCCCTTTTTTCTATGAAATATAATAGTTAATGGACCGGGCCAAAAGTTATTTATCAATTTCTGAACTCTTTCATTGATTAACTCGACATAGTCAGAAAGATTAAATGATGGTGTTATCAGAATCAAGAAAGGTTTTTCTTCAGGTCTTTCTTTGATCTGATAGACTCTTTTTATTGCTTCAACATTTTCAGCATCACAAATCAATCCATAAACAGAATCAGTAGGCATCGCAACAACTCCACCTTTTTCAAGTGTATCAACGATCTGAATATAATCTTCAGGTTCAGGATTTTCTAGGTTTGTCTTTATTATTATCATAAAAGACCTTTTTATTAACCACGATAAAATATATAAAAAATAAGAAAAAATAATAATAAATTTAACAGGATTAACAGGATATACAGGATAAATCATTTCAAAACAACATCCTGATAATCCTGTATATCCTATCTAAAATATTTTCTTTTTCCTTCGTACTCGTCGTGTCGTTGTGGTAAAGAATTATTTATTTTTATTATATTTTCTCGCAATCTTAGAGACAACTCGAATATAATCAGGGTCTGTTCCACAGCATCCTCCAATTATATTCGCTCCATTCTCAATTATTTTTCTGATATGACTGTCAAGATTATCTATTTTTGCATAAACCGTTTTCCCATTCACCAATTGTGGTGCACCTGCATTTGGTTGAGCAAGCAAAAGTTTATTCGTGAACTTTCTTATTTCTGCCACTAATTCTGGCATTACTATTGGATCAAGAGAACAGTTCGTCCCAATTATTTCAAGTTTTTGTTCTTCAACTAAATTCACAAAGGACTCAACATTGTGTCCCATAATAGTGCGAAAACCTTTGGAGTCTTTATTAAAAGTCATACAGGGAATAATCGGTAATTTTGAAACATTTTTACAGCCTTCAATCGCTGCCTTCAATTCATCCAATGAAGTCATAGTTTCAATCAATAAAATATCTACACCTGCATCATTCAATGCCTTTGCCTGTTCAGCAAATACCTCTACCATCTCTTCATATTTCAAATTTCCATAAGGCTCTACAAACTCACCAGTAGGTCCAAGACCCCCTGCAATAAAATATTTTTTCTTATCAAGATTCTGACAATTCTCAACAGCTCTTTTATTAATTTCAATAACTTTATCACCCTTGCCCCATTTACTTAACTTTGTTCTTGTTGCACCGAAGCTATGTGTGGTTATAAAATCAGCACCAGCATCAAGATAGGCTTTATGAATCTTCCTGACAATTTCTTTATCAGCGGTTTCTGGGCATTCATTAGGATTGTGTCCCAACTTTATCAGCATACTTCCCATCCCTCCATCAAACACCCTTATCCCAGAATTTATGAACTTAACAACCTCTTCCATTTTATTTTCTCCTTCAAAGTCATAAACATAACTATAAAAACAAAAACAACACCGAATTGCAATCAAGATGGAAATATAACTGATAAAAGTCAACTAAATTAAAAGCGTTGAAATATTAAACAAACTACGAGATTCTTCGCTTCGCTCAGAATGACGCACTCTCACCCTTCCCTCTCCCATTGGGAGAGGGGTTAGGGTGAGGGAATGGGTGTCAGAGATAAAAGCATTGATAACGAAACAGTCTTGCTTTATGTCAGTTTTTCAGAGATCTCAATTTAGTATATGGTAATTTTTGTTATTGAATATTACTAAGCTCAGGCAAAGGTGGGAATTCTCTTTCAACTTTATAAATGTGTATTGAGTATCCGATTCGTGCTATTGGTTCTCGTCTTTTTAGCCAATCAAAAATCTTTTGATTCTTACAATATACGCCTTGTAAGTTCGTTACACTTATGGCATATAATCCGGGCGTGTTAGGCTCGGGGCTCATCTCTTCTTTTGAACTACCGGGTATTAAGTAAATCAATAATGGTTTATATTTTATACCATAATAATTCGCATTGGCTGTTCCAAAATAACTCACAGTGATTTCTTCAATCTTATTCTGCTTTAAATAATCAGATAATCTTTTTAAGTCCTGTCCCCAATCGATATTCGAATCCACAACATACTTATAACCATTTTTTGCTCCACCAATGGATTCATTAAAATAGCTTAAATAATAGGGATGAATTTTCATTGTTCCCGATATGTAATACACTATTAGAATTATCAAAATAAATGCCACAGTCCAAATCCTTTTGGAGTGCGAAAGCTTGCTTTCGCTTTGTTTTGCAGAACCTTGGTTCTGCATTGTTATATTGCGGTAGCAAGCTACCGCACTCCACATACGTTCTATTGGTTTCGACGCTATCACAATACAAAACGGGATAATTGGTAATATATGCCTGTATCCAATGTTGAATATGTCAAAAATCGCAATACAAAAATAAATAATCGGTGGAAGAATTAGAATGTATTCATTCCAAATGTTATAATTGTAGCTCCGACATCTTGTCGGCATAAGTAAAGCGAACAAAATGCCTATGATACCACAAGTGAAGAAAAATAGAAGAATAATTGGTGTCTTAATTAAAAAAACAATTGGGAAATAGCTCCGGAAGCCTTTCTTAGAAAAATGTCCCATTAGAAAAGAAGGATGACCTTTCGCGGAATATTGAAAATGCCACAAAATACCGTATAGATAAGACGGGGCGGGGATTGGAACTTTTGTTACAACAAATTTCATCGGTTTATACAAAACAGATTCATTATTTATGAGATAATCATCAATCTTGGTTTCAGTGTTATTGAGTTTATATTCAATCGCCTTCTCAAAAGTTGTGAATTCAAAACTATAATCAGCAAAAATTATTAGACCACAAATTATGAAAAGGATGATTAAAATTATAAAAAACACTTTTAATTTTGTAATACAACATTTATATCGTGGATTATGCGAGCTAAAGCTCGCGTTACATTGTTTACTTTTCTCCTTACTCAAGAAATTTAGAATTTTATTATTTCTTCGGAAAAAAATCTCAATCACGATAATCAATGTAATTATCGGGATTAGAAGCAACCCTGAAAATTTTGAAATCAGAGTCAGTCCTGAAAAAATCGATAGGTAAATAAGCCTTGAAATTTTGGGTTCATCAACAAAGCGTTTGAGTTGATAAATTGACAAGAAGAAGAAACAGGTTACATAAATATCATTTGTAACGTATCTCGAATGGGCTAAAATATTTGGGTCAAAAATAAATAAAAATAATGCTAAAAAACCTGCAAGACCTCCATACAAATACTTCGCAAACCTGAATACAAATATCATCATCAATAATGCGATTAAAATTGAAGGAAGGCGAGAAATAAAAAGAATCTTATCAGCATCAACCTCTTGATTATAGAGAAAATCCACTCCAAACCCGACAGGATTAACTTTCTGATTAAAATCGGGAGTGAAAGGAATTTTGAGTTTCAAGAATAGTAATGGAATTGCAGAAATTTGCTTAAACAAACGTGGATGCTCAGGATTAAGCTTATCTTCCCCTGTCTTTAGAGCCATATACCCGCTTCCGATATGAGTTGGCTCATCCCACGTAGCAGAATCGTTTAGCATAGAGGTAATACAAAGAGATATAAAAATAATTGCCCCAACTATTACTATTATGAAATTTGTTAACCTTGATTTTCTCATAGGAAGAATAAGAGAGAAAAATATCATAAATTTCAAACAATTTTTAGTATAAAAAAATAATATGACAAAAAAGGTTTATTATACTATTCAAATAAAATCTATTTTATACATCTAAAAAGGCGAGCAAACCTCACCCCTACATCTTATCTGATTTCTCATTGACAAAAAACATTTAAACCTTCATCTTTAGTCCTTCATAACGGAATTGAAAAGCCATAAATAGGCAGGTATATATTCTATCTGCTATATTCATAACTAAGGGAAACAATTATGACAAATGTGAAAACAGGTTTGGATGTATTATCCGAATATAATTTTGATAATCTTTCTGGTAAGAATATTGGCATTATTACCAACCATTCTGCTATTAGTAGTAACAACGAACATATAATCGACTTATTATTAAGAAATAAAGATATTAAGGTTAAAGCGATATTCGGTCCTGAACACGGCATCAGAGGGAATCATCCTGATGGTTCACAAATCTCTTCATCTACTGATGAAAAAACTGGCATCTCTATTTATAGTTTATATGGCACCACAAAAAAACCCACCATAGAAATGGTCGAAAGGATTGATGCCCTTGTATTTGATATTCAAGATGCAGGAGTCAGATTTTATACTTATATCTGGACAATGGCTCTATGTATGGAATCGGCGGGAGAACACAACATAGAATTTTATGTTCTTGATAGACCTAATCCCATTACAGCAGAGAAGATTCAGGGAAACTTGCTCGATAAAAAATTCAGTTCTTTTGTTGGGCTTCATCCAATACTTCTGCGATATGGAATGACTATTGGTGAATTAGCTCTATTATTAAACGGTGAAGGATTTGTTTCTCCCAAAGCCAATCTGAATGTTATATCTATGCATCATTATAAACGTTGTATGTGGTATGATGAAACCGCTCTGACCTGGCTACCACCATCTCCTAATCTTCCCACTTTAGAATCAGTGATGATTTATCCGGGGCTTTGCTTTTTTGAAGGGACAAATGTATCCGAAGGGAGAGGAACTGAATATCCTTTCGAGAGCATTTGTGCAAGCTGGCTAAACGAAAAAAAATTAGCTGATGATTTGAACAAAGAGAATTTACTCGGTGCTGAATTTATACCAATTAGAACCACACCAAGAGAAATACCTGGTAAAACAAAATCCCCTAAATATAAAGGAGAAGTGTGCGGGGGAATAAAAATCATCATTACAAATAGAGATACCTTTGACCCCATTCATACTGCTTTAACTATTCTGATAAAGGTAAGGAATCAATATCCTGACAAATTCAAATTTAGCGAAGGGCATTTTGACCATCTTGCAGGGAGTAATAAACTACGAAGTCAAATTGAGCACGGCATAAATGCTAATGAAATAATTAATAGCTGGGAGAAGGATATAGAAGAATTTAAAAAAATCAGAGAAAAATATATTCTTTATAAAGATTGAACATTGTTATAAAAAAAATGACAAAATTAACAGGATAACAAAGGGAATTTTAAAATTTAAAACGGACTACTAAAAATTAGCCACGAAACAACACTAAATCGCAATATATTTTAAATTGGAAATTGGAAATATTAAATTTTAAATTTGCAATTTCCAATCTCGAATTTCCAATTAATTTTTTTTGATTATCTTGTATCTTCTATCAAAATATCTTTATTGACTTTTTCACTAAAGTTGATATTAAGTTTATTATCTTATTTGTTTTTAGAGTTAAGAAAATATGATTAGATTGGTTTGTAAAGCAGGACCCCACAGCGGTGAAATCTGGGAACTCGCAAAAGAATCTATAACCATTGGCAGAGATGCCAATTGTGACGTAAGCCTGAACGACCCCAAAATCTCAAGAGTTCACTGTGAAATTCATCTCACTGGTGATGAATTCATTTTTACTGATAATAATAGCACGAATGGTTCCTATGTCAACAATATAAAAATCAGTGAAAAAGCGATAAAATACGGTGATAAAATTACGGTTGGCAATTCTGTTTTTCTATTTGCTGGTGAAACCAAATCCGATACGGTGAAATTCCATCCAGCCATTAATGACAATGCCATAATTACAACTACGACATCTGTTAATTCTATTGACTCTAAAATAATCGAAATAGAACAGGAATTATCCAAAAAGATTGAAGAGACAAGAGCTACTGTTGTCCCCATAAAAGATTTTAAAGAATTAGAAAAACTGAGCAGAAATCTGCGAATCCTTTATCAAACAAGTAAAAGAATCAGTAACATAATGGCGCTTGAGGAGCTTTATGACTTAATCATTGATGACATTTTTATGCACCTCACAGATGCAGAAGGGGTTTGTCTCTTTGGCATCGAAAAAGAAACTAATCAATTTATTCCAAAAGCTTCAAAGAGTAAGGAAGGTAGAATCAACCAACCGTTTCAGGTCAGTCGCACCATCCTGGAAAAAACAAGGTCTGACAAAGTTGGAATAATCGCATCAGACGCATCTTCAGATAAGCGCTTTGATGCCTCTCACTCAATTCTGGATTTAAAATTACGGTCTGTGATGTGCGTTCCTATGGAAGTAAAAGGAAATGTTATTGGTGCCATTTACGTTGATAACAGAAATATTCCGAACTGTTTTAATACAAATGACCTTGAACTCCTTACGATATTAGCCTCACAAGCAGCCATTTCAATCGAGAATGCTTCTCTTTACGAAGAGATTCAAAAAACATACTTTGAAACAATTGTTGCATTGGGTAACACAATTGAGGCAAAAGACAAATATACCAGAGGACATACAGAAAGAGTTTCTAAATTGGCTCTTGGAACAGCCAAAGAATTAGAACTCCCCAACGAGCAAATCAAAAATCTTAGAACGGCAGCCGAATTACACGACATCGGTAAAATCGCTATTCAAGGTATTATAATAAGGAAGAAAAGTGGATTAAGTGATGAAGAGTTTGAAATTATCAAACAGCATCCTGTAAAAGGTTGTGAAATATTAAAGCCCATAGAATTTTTAGACCCGGTCTTACCCATCATTAAATATCATCACGAGAGGTATGACGGTTCAGGTTATCCTGAAGGTCTTAAAGGTAATGAATCACCAATTGAGGCACGAATTCTTAACCTTGTTGATGCTTTCGATGCTATGACAACTCAAAGACCTTATAACAAACCGCTTACTATTAGACAAGCTCTTGTAGAAGTAAAAAAACAAGCAGGAATAAGCTTCGACCCGGATATTGTGGATGCCTTCCTCAGATTTATGGCAAAAAATTCGCAAACCGTAGAAGAATAAACAAGAAACAGTTTGAAACCGTTCCCTACAATGCGGCATAAATGTCACACCACAATTGTAGAGAAGCAATACATTGCGTTTCTACAAAATATAATCAAATAGAAAGGACTGGATAAATATTAATGGCGATTAAGCATTCTGTTTACAAACTTCAACTTATTGATCCATTTGGTATCGCACGTTCTACTCGCACTGAAATTGACGTCGTGCATATCAATATTGACGGTGGACTTGGTGAATCTTCACCTTCAAAATATTATGGTGAAACAATCAAGACTGTTACTGATAATTTAGACAAAGTTTCTGATAAAATTAAACCCGATTTCGAGTTTATCGAAGATAAAATAGGGGAGATAAAAAATCTCTTACCAGAAAACTCCCCTTCTACTCTCGCTGCAATTGATATGGCTCTTTATGACATCTTCTGTAAAAAACTTAATATTCCGTTGTATAAATTCATTGGCGTTGATCCCGACAAATGCCCCAAATCTTCTTTCACAATCGGGATTGATACAATGGATATAATGCTTCAAAAAGTAGATAAAGCCGCTCAATATCCAGTTCTTAAAATAAAATTGGGTAGAGATTCCAGCTCTGATATGAAAGTAATGAAAGCTATCAGGGAAAAAACTAATAAGACATTAAGAGTCGATGCAAATGGTGGATGGAAATATGATGAGGCTGTGAAGTGTATTAACCACCTTGCCGATTTGGATGTGGAATTTGTTGAACAACCGCTTAATAGAGATGATATTGATGGTTTGAAGAAACTCTATAAGGTTTCAAAGTTACCCATCATCCTCGATGAAAATATCAGGGTAAGCACTGACATTCCTAAATGTGCTGAGTTTTGTCACGGTATCAATATAAAACTAATGAAATGTGGTGGAATATCAGAGGCGCGGAGAATGATTGCGGTTGCAAGGGCATTTGGCTTAAAAATTATGATTGGATGTATGATAGAATCATCAGTTGCCATTACAGCCGCTTCTCATCTTGGACCTCTGGTTGATTATCTTGACCTTGATGGGCATCTTCTTATTGCTAATGACCCATATCAAGGAATGATTTTTAAGGATGGGAAACCCATTATACCAAACAAGCCAGGAATTAGTGTTGTACCCAGAGCATAGTAGTTAGATTTGGCTGGCAATAATGAAAATGACTGTGAAAAAATATTGCAGGTGGGGGTGAAAAACGGTAGAAGCATGATGCACAACAGAGCGAGTATGAGGTTGATCCCGTTTCTTACGAGAAATAGGGCACGTTCCATCCAGCGGGAATTTGGAACACCAGTCTTTGTGTATGACCAGAAAACGTTAGAGCGTCAGGCTCGGTTGGTACTCGGCTTTCCTAATGCTTTTGGGTTGACCGCTCGCTACGCCATGAAAGCTTGTCCTACAAGCGCAGTGATCAAAGCGTTAATTAATGCCGGTCTTCATATAGATGCCAGCAGCGGTTATGAGGTCGAACGTGCGCTTCGTGCAGGTGTTTCCCCTGAACTCATTCAACTCACGGCGCAAGAGGTGCCAGACAATTTAAAGGCGTTGGTTGAAAGAAGGGTCCTGTTCAATGCCTGTTCAATCGCGCAAATCCACACATTTGGGACGCTGTTTCCGGGTCGTCAACTGTCGATTCGGGTCAATCCCGGTCTTGGTTCAGGGCACAACAACAGGACGAATGTCGGCGGACCTTCTGCGAGTTTCGGTATCTGGCATGAGCATTTGGATCAGGCACTGGCGGTCGGACAAAGGTACGGACTCAAGTTCACTCGTCTACACACGCACATTGGATCTGGGATCGACCCAAAGGTTTGGCAACGCGTGGTGCTGATGTCGTTGGATGTATGCTCGCGTCTTCCAGATGTGACCGTACTGAATCTCGGTGGCGGATATCAAATCGGTAGAATGAAGGGTGAAAAGACGGCAGACTTGCAGAAGATCGGTCTTCCCATCGTGGATGCGTTTCGAGCATTCGACGCAAAGTATGGGCGAAGACTCCATCTTGAAATCGAGCCCGGCACATATCTTGTAGCCAATTCCTGCGCCCTGATTTCGACGGTCATCGACGTTGTTGATACGGGACTTCACGGTTACAAGTTTCTCAAGGTGGATACTGGGATGACAGAGATTCTCAGACCAAGCATGTACGGAGCACAACATCCCATTGAGATTGTGTCTGCCACGACAGAAGAACGCAGTCAGGTAAAGTATGTCGTAGTTGGGCACTGTTGCGAAAGTAGCGATGTGCTCACACCAGCTCCAGGGAGCCCAGAAGGCTTACAACCGCGGTTACTACCAGAAACACGGATTGGCAACTTGGTTGTGATCGGTGGTGCAGGAGCCTATTGCTCGAGTATGGCAGCTAAGAACTACAATTCTTTTCCTGAAGCTACTGAAGTAATGATCTCTGAGAACGGATCGGTCGAACTTATTCGAAAACGTCAGACATTGGACCAGATCATGCAGAATGATGTAATGCCATCATTTTTGAAAGGGTGCGGGAAGTAAAGTTTGCTTTGGTAATTACGGAATGACTAAAAGCACGCTCCAGCATGACGCCGCATCACCTGCCGCTTCGCGTCGGTTAATGTGTTGCAGTTTATTAACAAAGCGATCGGTTGCAAAGCTACCCATAGATAAGAAAAATAGTAAAATATATATAACCTGTCCTTGTCTATAAATCGTACTTAATACTGTGTATGAATATGACAGATAATCATAATAAAGATAAGTTGAAAAAAGAAAAAGCAGATAAGAGTAAATTTGAAATTCCTCATTTTTTAAAGAAAACACTTCTTCGAAAAAAATCACCTAAGATTCGTCGGAAAAGGAAATTCATACGACAAATATCTATTCCTGAAAACATTCTCACTAAGCTTACTCACGATTCTATTAGCCTTGAAGAGTTGAAAAAGAAAATTCTTTATCTTAAAGCCGAATTTGATAATTTCAAAAAACGCACTGAGAAAGAAAAAGAAAATATTGTCAAGCTTTCCAATGAGAAATTATTGATAAATTTTTTACCTATTCTTGATCATTTTGACCTTGCTATCCAATCAGCCCAAAACTCTCACAACTATGATTCCCTGATTGAAGGGATTGAATTGATTAAAAAACAATTTTTAGAATATCTTGAAAGTTCAGGTTTGAAACCGATTAAAACTATAGGCGAGCCTTTTGATCCTTCTTCTCACGAAGCGGTTGCTAAAGTTGAGAGTGATGATGTTCCAGAGCTTACAGTCATCGAGGAACTGAGAAAGGGATTCACTCTTTTCGACAAAGTTATTCGACCAAGTATGGTCAAAGTCTCTCAAAAGAAGAAAAAAGATTCTTAATAAAAGACTACTTAACCACTAATCTCACGAATCTTCACGAAATAAATGGAAAAAGAAATCGCTATAGATATAATTGATTTGTATTACTCCTATCCTGATGGAAATAAAGCGCTCAATGGTGTAAATCTTAAAATTTTTAAGAACGAGAAAACTGCCATTGTCGGACCAAATGGTGCCGGGAAATCTACATTATTGATGCATCTAAATGGTGTCAAACGCGGTCAAGGTAAAATCATTATTGATAGTTTTATACTAAACGATAAAAATCTCAGAGAGATTAGAAAAAAAGTTGGGCTTGTTTTTCAAAATCCTGAGGACCAGTTATTCTGTCCAACGGTCTTTGACGATATTGCCTTTGGTCCTTTGAATATGAGATATGGTAAGGAAGAAATAATAAGGCGAGTGAAGAATGCGCTTAAATTTGTTGAATTAGAAGGATTCGAAGAAAAATCACCCTTTCATTTAAGTGAAGGAGAAAAAAAGAGAATTTCTCTTGCTACTGTTCTTGCTCTTGACCCAGAGATACTCATATTTGATGAACCAACAAGCAATCTCGACCCTTCTACAAGAAAGCGTTTTATTGAGCTTTTATCAAGATTTGAAAAAACCATTATAGTAGCGACGCATGACCTTGATTTCGTTCTCGACTTTGCATCGCGATGTATTATTCTAAACAAAGGTAAAATTATTGCCGATAATAAACCTGATATAATTCTTAAAGACAGAGAAACACTTCTCAAAAATGGTCTTGAACTTCCTTTATCCTTAAAGATTAGATAACACGGAAACCATAAAGGTCACAAAGAACACGAAGTTGTAGCGGTCGGATTCATCCGACAATATATATAATGTGCGATAAATCGCACCGCCACATTGCGACACAACTGACAATTCAAAATTGTCATTCTGAGCGAAGCGAAAAATCTTGTATTTTATTTTTCATTGTCAGTTGTCAGTTTTGAATTTTAGATTATACTGAATATTCTGTTAATCCTGTCTAAGTAATTTTATTGTATTTCATCGTGTTCTTAGTGGCTAAATTATTTTTTTGGGTTATTTAAGGAATTTTTGTCAAGGTAACAAAATATGGCAACATTTCCCTTCTTCAGACATTCACGAAACTCACTCTTTAAGATATTTTTCTCGTTCAGTTTCATTGTCTTCTTTGTGCTTCTTCTTATCTTCTCTTTCGTTGTTTATCACTTCTTGTTTTTCTCTTTTACAAAAATCAAGCAAGATAACTCAATTAGTGTTGCGAAATCAATCCTGAGCGAAATAAATAACATTAATAAATTTTATGAGACCCCGAAACTTCAAAAAATAATCGACTCAAAAATCAGTAATTTTATTAGTATAATTTACCTAACAGATAAGGCAGGGAATCTCATCTGTTCAAGCGGTATTGAACCTATATCTATATCCTCTCATAAGGAGCTTATCAGACAGGTCATTCTGGATTCGAAACAAACTTCGGTCATCACAAATGAATATCAAGACAATGCCAAAGCCAAATACCTCATATTTTTTTATCCTGTCAAATTTGAAGAAGTAACCTCAGGTGTAATTGTGATAAAATCTTCTCTCGCCCCAGCTACTATCCACGCTATCAAGGTTTTAATTATAGTCATTGTCATCGCAATAACGGGTTTTATAATTTATTCTCTGATGACACAGTGGTATTTCCATTTAAGAATAATGAGACCACTGAACGAAATTATCTCAGCCATACAAAAATTTAACTATGGATTTTCTGAAGAGAGATTAGATATCCACTCAAGTTTTGAGTTCTCAAAAATATCAAAGAGTTTTAACATAATGGTTGAGCAAGTCAAAAATCATATGGAAGATTTAAAACTCAGGACAAGACTTGCAACAATCGGTGAAACAACGTCAGAACTTACTCACGAACTCAAAAATAAAATTGGCTCGAGTCTCTATGCCTTAAGACAAATTCTTTCGAATCCATCTCTATCAAAGCAAGATGTAGAGCTTATCTCCGATGTAATTTCTCAACTTGATGATTTATCAGCGCTCTGCAAAAATTTCTTAGAATTTGCTAAACCTTATGAGTTGAATCTTCTTCCGAATAACTTGAACAATTTAATTAGAAACTTAGTTGCTGAAAAGTCTCAATTAATCAAAGTAAAGAATATTGATGTAAAAACTGTCTTCGCTGAAGAATTGCCCCTGATAAATATTGATAAGAAACGCATCGGTGATGTTGTTAAAATATTGCTTGAAAACGCTATCGAAGCCTCGAAAGAAAACTCAACGATAGAAATTAACACATTTAAAGAAGAAAATAAGGTTGGATTTACTATCAAAGATTTTGGAGTAGGAATGGATGAAGAAGAAACTAAATTAGCTCTGGAACCATTTTATACGACTAAAGAAGATGGGACTGGTCTTGGCTTATCTATTGCCTATAAAGTGATTAAAGAACACAATGCCTATATTTCAATCCAGAGCAAAAAACATAAAGGAACACAGGTTTCTGTTATGTTTCTTCTTGAATAAGATTTTATCTCTTTCCTAAGATACAATTTGAGTCCTCTTAAATACTCTATATGACCGATACGACTTGTTCTCATTTAGTTAATAATATTATAATAGCAATCTCTTTGTACTGGTTTAAAATCTGCATCTGAGATTATTTTTTTCATTTCTTCTATAGAAATTCTAAAACTAATCCCTGCAGATTTGACAACGTTTTCTTCCAACATTGTGCTCCCTAAATCGTTTGCTCCAAATCGTAATGCTACCTGTGCAATCTTTGCTCCTTGCGTAACCCAGGAGGCTTGAATGTTATCAAAATTATCGAGAAATATTCGTGAGATTGAAAGAGTCTTAAGATATTCAAATCCTCCAACAGGATTTAGTGGAAGTTGTGTATTACCGGGTTGAAATGTCCAGGGAATAAATGCTGTGAATCCACCCGTCTCATCCTGAAGTTTGCGAATTTTATCAAGATGCTCAACTCTATGATTATAAGATTCAATATGACCAAACATCATTGTTGCAGTTGTTCGCATATTAAGCTTGTGAGCTTCTTTCATCACTGATAACCATTCATCAGAAGTGCATTTATTAGGACTAATTTGTTTTCTTACTTCATCACATAGAATCTCAGCGCCCCCACCAGGGATAGTGTCAAGTCCCGCATTTTTTAATTCAATCAGAACATCTTTTATAGACAAGTTATTGATGTGTGTGAAATGAATTATCTCCGGAGGGGAAAAGCTATGGATATGAATATTGAAATTGGATTTTATTGTTTTTAATAAATCGGTGTAATAATCAATTTTCAAATCGGGATGAAGACCGCCTTGCATCAGTATTTGCGTCCCACCGAGATTTTTTAACTCTTCGATTTTATTTAATAATTCCTTTTTAGATAGCAGATATGCATCGGAACTATTTTTGTCTCTATGGAAGGCGCAAAATTTGCATTTTGATATGCAAATATTTGTGTAGTTGATGTTTCTATCAATAACAAAAGTAACAATATTGTCAGTATGTTTTTTGATTCTAATTAAATCAGCAGTTTCTCCAATGGAAAGAATATCCTTTGATTGAAAGAGAATCAAAGCTTCATCAGAGGTGATTCTTTTCCCTTGAACTGCCTTATTTAAAATCTCAATGTTGTTTTTCATTATTCTGTAACACGAGATTTATCTCGTGAATCCCTTGCGACATAATAAATTTCCAAGAAGTATTGTTCAATTATATGTGGAGTGCGGTAGCTTGCTACCGCTTTTGTGGTGCGAGATTAATCTCGCAGTATTTCTTGCGACATAAATGTTGCAACACGTTCCTTAAAGCAGAAACAAGTTTCTGCGTAGGAAAGCGAAAGCAAGCTTTCGCACTCCACATAGGAGAAATACTTCGCTCCTATAGAACGATTTGTGGACAATAATTTTTAAAAACTTATTATGTCGCACCACATTTATTGTTTAATATTATTATAGAGTGTGTCTCTTTCCGTAGGCATTCGTCCTGCTTCCTGGATTAAGTCAATGAGTTCGCTTCTGGTGACGGTTTGAGGAGTTTTTGCACCTGCAGAATGAGTTATTTGTTCCTCAACCACAGTGCCATCGATGTCATCAGCACCGAATGAAAGCGAAAGTTGGGCAAGTTTTAATCCAAGCATTATCCAGAATGATTTGATATGGTCGAAGTTATCAAGAATAAGTCGACTTATAGCGATAGTCTTTAAATCCAGTAATCCTCCGGGGTTATTAAGATGTTTCAATTTTGTATTTTCAGGATGAAAAGATAGAGGAATAAAAGACATAAATCCTTTTGTCTCATCCTGAAGATTTCGAAGTTGAATTAAATGATCAAGTCTCTCTTCAACCGTCTCGATGTGTCCATAGAGCATAGTTGCATTGCTTCTTATTCCCAGATTGTGAGCGGTTCTGAGGACATTAAGCCATTGAGAACCACTAATTTTTTTTGGGCATAGTTTTTTCCTGATTCTATCTGAGAAGATTTCGGCACCACCACCAGGAAGCGAACCGAGCCCCGCATCTTTCAATCTTATCAGAGTTTCTTTGACTGTGAGTCCTGAAACGCTTGCTATATGTTCAATTTCCACTGCGGTTAATGCTTGAAGATGAATGTGGGGATAGAGATTTTTTAATTTTGAGAGAAACTCAAGGTAGTATTCGATTTTCAAATCAGGATGAAGTCCACCGACAATATGAATTTCTGTTGCACCATTCGGAAGTTTCTCTTTGGCTATATTCACGATCTGTTCTGGTGTTAATGTGTAGGCATCTTTATCATCGTGATTTCTACTAAAGGCGCAAAAATCACAACGATTAACACAAATGTTTGTATAATTGATGTGAAGATTAGTAATGAAATAAACCTTATTGCCATTTTTTCGCTCTCTGATGATATTGGCTAATCTTCCAATAGTAAATATCTCATCAGAATTATATAAACTAATCCCGTCTTCAAAAGACAATCGTTCTGAATTTAATACTTTTTTTTCTATTTGTTTTAAATCTGAATATTTGGACATTGTGTAATTTATCGTAGCGGTCGGATTTATCTGTTTGTAGTCCCCACTTTAGTGGGTTATATTTTACCTGCTAAAGCAGGTACTACGAACTTAGTGTGATAAATCGCACCGCTACGTCGAATATTATTTTATTAATTTATCAATATGTGATTTAATTTCTTGATGGATGGTGTCAACTTCTCTGTCACCATTGATTGTAATGAGGTAATTAAATTTCATATTATCGAAGATTTGCACTACATTTTTAAGGAAGGTTTTCTTTTCGAAATCGTCGAATTGATTTTTTCTATTAGAAAAAATTCTTTTTAATCCTGTGTTGATGTCAACTCTGATATAAAATACCATATCAGGAATAGGTGAAATCTTTTCATTTTCTTCCCGAATCATTTTCACATCGAGTCCTCGCCCGCCTTGATATGCCATCGATGAGAAATAATATCGGTCGAGGACAATTATTTTCTTTGATTCAAGAGCAGGTTTGATATTCAATTCGACATCTTCAATTCTGTCTTTTAGAAAGAGTTCAAATTCTCCATATGGTGTGACATTCTCTCTTCCTTTTTGTGAGAGCTCTTTTATCTTCTGTCCCCATTTTCCATTCGTATATTCTTTTAATGCAATAGCTTCATAACCTGAATTAATCACATACTCATAGGCAAGCCTCGCCTGAGTCGATTTTCCACAACCATCTATTCCCTCAAACACAATAAGAAGACCTTTTTTTAATTTTTTGCTCATTAGAATTTAATCCGTTTTTTGTGATAAATTGTAATCGCAGTGATATTATCAATAATTTGCAGAATATGAGATTCTTCGCTTCGCTCAGAATGACATATCCCCACCCTTCCCTCCCCCATTTATAGGGGGAGGGTTAGGGAGGGGGGATTAGTTTTCTCAAAAGGATTATCAGAAAAAAGTTTAAGAAATTCAGGTTCTGATTTTTTACGTTTCCGATTCGCAACGAAAAAAATAATGAGAGAAATCGGAAAGTAAACGATAACGTTAACAATTAATGGATCGATAAAGAAAAGTGATTCATCAATAGTTTTCATATGCCGAATGTATAAATCACTACCAAGTATTTTTGTCAGAGCAACATAAGGTGTCATCTTAAGAATGGATGCGGGTACGGAGTTATTACCCTCGATTGTAGCATAAAAGATAAGTGTTAAGAAGGGAAGAAACACAAAGATAATTAAGAAAGAGGCAAGAGATAGTCTAACTGCTGACATTCTTGATTTCATAATTTGTGAGGCTAATTTGGCAACGGATATCATAAATATAACCATAACCAACAGGATGAGGAAACCCTGAACAATATGACCAAGAGTCAGGAACTTAACGCCAGATACCTTTAATAAGGAGCCAGAGCTGAAGAGGTTGGGAGGAGGATTCGAAAATAAAAAAGATATTAAGAGTAGAAATTGTAATATAAAAAGACAAGAGATAAAAATATTATCTTCACCAAATTTTCTAAACAATTTAATCTTCTTTTTTATTTTCCAGCTTTCGTCTCCTACTTCAATCACATTTGGGGCAAAATTGAATACCGCAATTAACATCATTATTGATGTCACTGTAAGAAGAATTGAGAAATTAGCAACGGTTGTTTGTTTCCAGAAAAGAGAAATTAAGACAAAATCAGCGATGAGTAAAAGTACTATAAACTGTGTGTAAGAGAAAGACCTTACTTCGAGGTTATATAATTTTCTCGAAGAGATTATATAAAAAAAAGACGAGAGATACCCCGCAAGAAGAATGGTAAGAACAATATTAGGAGTAGAAATTCCGAGGAAGGATGTTTTGCCTAAGAGTAAATTGGAAAAAGAAGGTAAGGCAAAATATCTACCGTACATATGTGCAAAAGAACCAAGTGCTGGACCCGACAAAAAATATATTAGAAAAAGGATAGCGATTGTTGTGGTCTGTGCAGTTCTTACATTTTTTCGGAGTGTTGAAATCATTATAGCAAGAGATGATAGAAGAAATGATAAGCATACTAAAAGGACATAAGAATAAATTACTTCATCCGGGGAAACTCCTCCAAATACGAAAGACAGAGAAACAACAGGTAAAGTACAAAAGATTAACAGGGTAATAAAAAGTGTGTTAGCAAGTATATACCCAAGAATATATCTCCAGGAACTTATGGTTGTGACTCGGATAAAATCAAAAGTCTGTTTTTCTTTTTCTCCTGCAACAACACCTGAAAGACTCATCGGTGCGAAAACAACAACGATAAAGGTGGAGACTGATAATATAATTTTATAAATAGTGCCACCAATGTTAGATAATTGATTAGGGTTAGTCGGAGACAAAGATAATTGATTGAGAGTAAAAAGAGTGTATAAAAATGTTACAGTGCAAACAATTAGGATATAAACAGAAATGAAGATGAGCATCCTCGTGCCACGCATCCTGCTACGGATCTCGCGGATAAGAACAGGATTATCAATGAAAAAGGTTTTGAGAGAATTAACAATTTGTGATGATGCAACTTTAATATCTTCCATAATAAATCTTTTAGTCGTGCCTTGTTCTTAAATCCCGGAGCCTTACGTAGAGACGCAATATATTGTGTCTCTACAAGTTTGTGTAGCGGTTCAATTCATCAAATGTAGCGATCACGTTCATTCCCCCTCCCTAACCCTCCCCCTATAAATGGGGGAGGGAAGGGTGGGGGTGCGATAAATTGAACCGCTACAGATAAAAACTCGGTGAGATAAATTTATATTACGAAGCGGCTTCAGCAGACACTGTTTCTTTTGGCGCTATTATATTAATTTTCTTTTCGTATTCCTCAATTTCTTTCATTTTTAGATTATACGGTTCACCTAAATGTGAAGTTGTTTCAAGATATTCGCTGAGAAGCGTTTCTAATCTGCTAATTTCATTCTCTTCATATTTAAGTGCTTTTGGTATTGATACATCACTTGGCTTAACTCCCATCTTTCTTGAATAAAAATCCTTATCATTTTCGTTAATTTCATTGGATGATAGAAGTTTTCTGGTTCTTTTGATACTTTCACCCATTTCGAGGATATAATCATCGATTTCAAGCCGATTGAATGGGTCACGAGCGAGGATTTTTTGGAAACTGTGTTCATCCAATCTTCTTTTTTGCATCGATTTGAACAATTCACAAATTTTCTGGAATTCATAATTAATAATTTCATTTTTAGTAATTGGTTCCTCAGCACCTTTATTTAGTAACTTTTTATAAACATCACAAATGGGCGGAGTAAGTTCGATGTTTACTAATTTATTTATTCTTTCCAGATAAGTTTCCAAAAGGTAATTATCAACAGCATCTCTTAAGTCCCACCAGAACCAGGATTGAATAAGTTCGATTAAGTTCTCATATACCGGATCAATAAATTTATAAAGCTCTTTAATATTGGTTATAGTAACACCACTACCGACTTCTGTTGTTGCCGCTTTTCTTTCAATGACATCAGAAATAATTGAATATTGTCCTACGGGACTAAATATTCCTCTTTTGATACCCTCATTATCGCCAGTTATGCCATCAGCAATCATAACACGGTCTGTTCCAAACATTTTTTTCGCCATCAGAACCTCGGTCATTCTATCCAGCGTATGCCATTTTACATCGCTCACTGCGGTTTTGAGCTTTGGGCAACATCTAACAAGGTGATTGGAGCGATAATGGAGATACTTTGAGAGATATCTACAAATCCCGTCTATCTTTTTTTTCTGAGTAGGTGTACACTCCATCTTCTCAAATCCTCCCTAAAATTATCTAATTATTAGTATAAATTCCCATAAACTTCTAATAGTAATATACACAATGAAGAGTCTATGTCAAGTTAATCATTTACATAATAGAATGACTGTTTGAGATCTTTGAAAAACTGCACAATATGTCATTCCTGCCCCGTATCAAGTGCGGGGTAAACTTCAGCAGGAATTCAGAATCATAAAATGTAGCGGTCGCATTTATGCGACAATTATGTTTGATAAATCAAACCGCTACAATCGCACGAGGACAAGTTTCGTGGGAATGACACAACTATGACTGTTCGTATTTCAGAGATATTTATTTGTAAAATTTATAAATGTGATTTACAGGTCCTATTCCCTGACCAAGTTTAAAAGCGTACTTAATGGTTTGTGTGACGAATTTCTTGCCTGATTTTATGGCTTCAATAGGAGGATATTCCATGGCAAGATAAGCGGTGATCGCAGCGGATAGGGTGCATCCTGTTCCGTGAGTATGCCTGGTTTTGATTCGTTCATTTTTTAATAGGATGAAATTTTTGCCATCAAATATTAAATCATTTGCCTCTCCCTTGATATGCCCCCCTTTTATAAATACATATTGAGCCCCTAATTGATAAATAATCTGAGCTGATTTTTTCATATCAGAGATGTTTCTGATTGTTATATTGGATATAATTTCCGCTTCATTTTTATTCGGCGTAATAATCATCGCCAGAGGAATAAGTTTTTTTATTAACGTATTAATAGCAGAATCCTGAAGCAGTTTTGAACCATGCTTGGAGACCATTACAGGGTCAATAACTAATTTTTTTATTTTATAATCCTTAATTTTTTCAGCAACAACGCCTATGATATTCTTGTTTGATAGCATTCCTGTTTTTATAGCATCAGCACCGATGTCTGACAGAACGGAATCGAGCTGTAGACCCACAAATTGTTGAGGAATATTATGAATACCCTGAACACCAATTGTGTTTTGAGAAGTAAGAGCGGTTATAACACTCATCCCGTATACACCCAGCACGGTAAAGGTTTTTAAGTCCGCCTGAATTCCTGCACCACTTCCAGAATCTGAACCAGCGATTGTTAATGCCCTATAATATTTCTTTTGCATTTTCTCCATAAAACAATTTCCTTTTTTTGAAATACTAACTATAATAGCCAAGAAATCACAGTGAATTTATTATCTCGCATTTAATTGCGACATAAATGTCGCGTTACAGTTTTTTTTGAGCTCTCAAATTATTATATTAGTCAACTCATTATCTATGTTCAAATTCTTGTGATTAACAATATTATTTCTTAAAAATCATATTGCAAGTGATAATTCACACCTCTACTATCCCGTGAGATAATATTATTTTAGATTTCTGAAATTTTTGTTGTGGTGCGAGATTTATATCGCAGTCTTTGCGACACAATAAATTTTTAAGAATTATTGTTCACAAATAAAAAAGGATTCTTCATACTACAAGTATATATAATAAGCTATAGTTTCTGTTATTCCTTATAAGCCCTATAGGGGCGATACACCTGTAGCCCCGACTGGCAAGTCGGGGTTTAAATAAATAAAATATTTGTTTTATATATCTCTTAAGCCCCAGCGGGGCGAAAGAATTTTAAGCCTTACGAAGAATAATACCTTAATATTGTATCGCCCCTATGGGGCTGAAAGAACCATAAGTCTTATCTGTTGTTCCTATAGAAAAATTAATGAACAATAATTTATGAAAATTTATAATGTCGCACTACAATATTTCAGAGGTCTATATTTGTGTATCTTTAAGGAATCCTAAAGGTTTTTGATGATAATAAATAGCAAGAAAATTTTAGAAAGCTTGAATCCGCAGCAGATTAAAGCCGTTCAGCATAAGGACGGTCCATTACTTATTTTTGCTGGAGCGGGGAGTGGTAAAACTCGTGTTATTACTCACAGAATTGCTTATCTGATTGCGGAACATAATGTTGACCCCACTCATATAATTGCCCTCACGTTCACCAATAAAGCGGCTCGTGAGATGAAGGAAAGACTCGCATCTTTACTTGGGACGTATTCAGAATTACTCTGGGTATCGACCTTCCATTCAGCCTGTGCAAAGATTTTAAGGAATAATCTTAATAAATGTGAAATGTCCGTGAATAGGGATTTTGTTATCTTTGATACTATTGATCAGCAAAACATTATCAAAAAATGCGTGTCTGAATTGGAAGAGAAGGGAGCATTCACACAAAAAGAACTGGATATGCTCAATTTAAATCATAATAATATTTATTATAATATAAGTCATTCAAAACAGAAAAAGATTCATTATAATGATGATGAGAAACTAAATCACTCCGTTGGTGCTGATAGATTTCCTATTATTAAAAAAATTTACGCAGCATATCAGACAAAGCTGATTGAATCAAATGCCCTTGATTTTGAAGATTTAATCTTAACAACTATTGATATGTTCCTGAAATATAAACCTATACTTGAGTCTTATCAGAATCGGTTCAGATATATTCTCGTTGATGAATATCAAGACACGAATTATATTCAATATATCTTATTAAGAATGCTTACAACATTGCATAAAAATCTGTGCGTTGTGGGTGATGATGACCAGAGCATTTATAGCTGGCGAGGGGCGAATATAAAAAATATAATTAATTTTGAAACGGATTCACCTGGAACAAAGATTATAAAATTGGAGCAGAATTATCGTTCTACAGCGAACATACTTGGTGTTGCATCGAAAGTTATTGAGAATAATCTATCTCGGAAAGAGAAAAAGTTATGGACTGAGCAAGAAAGTGGTCGCCCTGTAATCCTCCTCATTGCAAGTGATGAATTGGATGAGGCGAGAAATATTATTGATGAGATAGCCAAACTTCACGCTGAAGAAAATATAGATTATTCAGAAATGGCAGTCTTGTATCGGGTTAATGCACTTTCGAGACAGTTTGAAGAATTACTTAATCAGAAAAAAATTCCATATAAAATTTTCGGTGGTATAAAATTTTATTCAAGGAAAGAGATAAAAGACGTTCTATCTTATATTCGATTGATAATAAATCCTGCCGATAATATTAGTTTCTTAAGGATAATTAATATACCTAAAAGAGGCATTGGGGATACAACTGTCAAGAAGCTTGAACAGATTGGTTCTGAAAGAAATATGTCTTTATTCGATGTCATCACAAATAGCGATGATTTGGAAGAATTTCCTGCTGGAATAAGGAAAAAATTGGAAGAACTTTCCGGTTCGATTTTAAAGTTCAAGGAAAAAATTGATTCTATGCCTGAAGATGAATTTGTCAAAGAGTTGGTTGAAAAGATAGGCTATGTAAAAATGTTAGAAGATGAGAATACGGTTGAGGCACAGAGTAGATTAGAAAATGTCTATGAGCTGATTAATTCAATTAAACAGTATTTCAATGAAAATCCCGAAAATAGTTTCGAAAATTTTTTAGAGGAAGTCGCCCTCATAAACGATTATGAAAATGAAGAGACACTATATAATGGTCAGGACTATGTTTCATTGATGACCTTTCACAATGCGAAGGGGCTTGAGTTTAAAGCGGTCTTTATTGTTGCAATGGAGCGGAACATTTTTCCGCATATAAAATCTCTGAATGATGCAGAACAAATGGAAGAGGAGCGAAGACTTTGTTATGTCGCGATTACAAGAGCAAAAGAGCGGCTCTATTTATCTTATGCAAATTCGAGAAATTGGTATGGAAGATTTGCGATTTCCATTCCATCTGTTTTCTTGAAAGAAATTCCTGAGAATATGTTGATAAGAAAAGAAAGCATTAAGACTGCATTTGTATCTCCAGAACTTGACTATAGAAATAGATGGGCATCATCCTTCTCTGGTTCCCATAAAAACATAAAAGAGAAGATGAGAAGAAAGGAACATACCATTCCAGATGAGTCATTATTTCTTGACTTAGACGTTGGTGATAAGGTAAGGCATACTCAGTTGGGGATTGGAGTCATAATTCAGATGAGTGGTTATGGGATGGATAAAATAGCGAGAGTTATTTTTGAGTCAGGTCAACAAGTAGATATAATGTTGCGATATGGAAAATTAGTAAAGGCAAGATGAGGGAATCAAATGGGTTGGGCGAACATACTTGTGGTTGATGACAATGAAGATATATGTGATATGATTGAAATGACATTAAAAGTGAAATATAATGTATTTAAGGCTCTTGATGGAATAACGGCAGAAAGAATTCTGAATAAGAACAAAATAGATATGGTCATCACAGACCTTGTGATGCCGGGTTTAAATGGATTATCATTAACAGAGAAATTGAAGACGGAGGAGAAATATAAGGACATAATTGTAATAATGATGACGGCGACCACTGCCGGAGAGGAATTGTCTGATACATTCTGGCAGATGGCGGCGGGTTCAGATGGGTTTTTATCCAAACCTTTTCATCCTGCAAAATTGTTTGAGATGGTAGATAAATTATTTGAGAAAAAAGTCCTTGAAAAAAAGCAAAAGGCTGGTTCATAAAAGTAATATAATTATAAAAGAAGTTTATTAGATGACTAAGAAATATAGTTGTGATAATTGCGGTAAGATTCTCAATAAAAGGGATTTATTCTATACATTAAGAGTTGAGATGTTTGCCTCCGCAAAAGACCTGGAGTTCACGGATGAAGATTTAAAAGGGAATCATTTAGAAAAAATAGAGAAGTTGATCGAAGAAATGGAAGGTATGGATGTAGATGAATTAAATGATCAGGTATATGAAAATTACGAGTTTGATTTATGTCCTGAATGCAGAGAATATTTTCATCGGCGATTAAAACAAAAGAAGTCGTCTCTGAATCTATAAAAATAGGGGACAGACGTAAATCGTCTGTCCCCTATTTTATTATAGCAGAGCGATTTATTGCACGAAGTTGTCGCATAAATGCGACCGCTACACGTTTATTAATAAAAATGTAATGATTATTTTTTCTTCTTTTTTGTTGTTTCTTCAATGATTTTCAGTTTAATCTGCAGATCCGCTTTTTCCACTTCTAATTCTTTTATCAAATCTTCCTGTTGAGAGATTTTCTTTTTTTGATTCTCAATTTCTTCTTCCATTGATTTCACTTTGTTCTCGAGTTCCGTTCTAACATTTAATTTTTTCTGATAGTCTTGCAATTTGGGCAATGAATATATAATACCAAAAACAATAATTGCTATAATAACTGTGAATAAAAATTTAAAAATCAAACTTTTCTTTCTCTTCTTAACCATCTATCAACCTGATTTTAAAAAGATTTCACTAAATTTTAAATTCAATTTTTATTTTAGAGGATATTAAATAGCAAGTATTTTTATGATAAATTGAGACCTTTGAAATACTTCTTTTGTAGTGGTCGGATTTATCCGACGTGTGTATTTCGTGCGATAAATCGCACCGCTACATCTGTGGTTATATCATCTTTTCGATATTATCTCATCCAGAATAGAAACGGTTTTTTGTGCTTCTTCTTTATCCAATCCGTTAATCAGAATGTTAGAAATGGCGCCACCGAATGATTCTATACTTATCCCGCCCCAGATAATACCACTCAGGTATCTCACAGAAGCGATTTTGTTAATTGAAATCTTTTGGTCATAAGTTCTCAAGCCAAATAACGTCCATTTTCTAACAAGGATTTCACCCTTTTCAATACGTAATTCAGGTGGCAGGAATAAGGCTGTCAGAGAAGTTTCGCAAAACATAGCCCCAATGGGTGAAGCTACGATTTTATGAGAAATAGATGCGAGTCTTTCTTCTCTTTGAACTTCTTCCTGATTTTGAGTTTGAGAAGCCCCGCAAAAATGACAAATCTTCGCTTGAGGATTAATTTCTTCAGCGCATTGAGGACAGATTTTCATTTCAATTAACCAGCTTGAACAATGGGGGCATCTTTGTGCTCCATCCTTGACTTCCTCTAAACAATATTTACAAATCACTTTGGGTTTCCTTTCATAAATAGAATTTGCTGAAATATTAAATGAACAACGAGATTCTTCGCTTCGCTCAGAATGACATACAAGAAGTGTCATTGCGAGGAGGTTTTAGCCGACGAAGCAATCTCATCATTAATTTATTTTAAATAATCTTTCAGAGGTCTTAAATAATAAATTTAAATCGAACTTTATAATACTCTAAGAATATTTTCAAGAAACAAATTTTTTTTTTGACATTTTGTTTTAATGGATGTTATCTTTAATTTAGACTTTTAGAAGTGGAGTTATGGGAAGAGATTTATTTTTACTCCCCCATAGCATTTTTATTAAATCAATTTGGAGAATAAAAAGATGAAAAACCTTCGTTTAAGAATTTCACTCATCATTTTTCTTTTTTCTTTATTCCTTGTATCTTGCCGTTTAGTTTTTCAACAAGAAAAAATTAGCTCTCAAAGTTTCTCCTTTATTCAAGTCTCTGATTTACATTCTCCTATGAAGGAGAGTGGAGAGACTATCAGTCTTTTGAAAAATACCTTGTCGGGAGTCAAACTGGAATCTTATAACAATCTATCTGCACCAGCGCCCTCTTTTATCATTGCAACTGGTGACTTAACTGAATACGGTGGCTTGAATAATGCCTGGGAAAATTATCTTTCGTTTTTTCAGGGGATTAATCTTTCTGTTTACAATCAATTAGGGAATCATGATAACACCTGGTATTGCGGAACCAGGTATCTAAGACAGTTGTATGGCTCACCCAATTACTCGTTCAATAGGAATGGAATCCATTTTATCGGAATATGCACACCTACTTACCAGGAGCCTTTGCCATCGTTTGGTGTTGAAGCACTTGATTTTCTTCAAAATGATTTGGCAACTGTAGGAAAGAAAATGCCTGTCATAATTTTCTTCCATCATCTACTCGATAGTCCTGAGTTTTCAAGTCGGTACGATGTAGAGAGATTTTTGGATATTTTGAAACCATATAATGTTATTTTGTTATTAGTTGGGCATGGGCATTTCCCGAGATACCATAATTTTTATGGATTTGATGCCGTTGAAGGTGGAACAACCTTTGGGGGAAATGCAGGCTATGCAATTTTATCTTTTATGAATGATACATTACGAGTAGTTTATAAATATAAAGATTCAACAAAACCACCTATTGGATTATTAGAAAAGAAGATTACACGAGGAACGTCTTTTCCAGATATAAAAATACTTTCATTACAGGACAGAGATAATATTTCTAATAATACTTTTAAGGTCTCGGCACAAATTGATTATGATAGCAAATTAATAAAATCAGCCAGCTGGACAATTGATGATAAAGTATCGGGAAAGTTGATATTGGAGAATGGAGAGTTTCGGGATATGGTAAATTGTGCCGATTTAATCGCAGGTTCACATTATTTACGTGTTTCCTTCACAACACAAGATGATAAGGAATTTAATAAGAGTTTATTTTTTTACAAAATAAGTGGGCAAAAAGATGTAAAATGGCGTAGTTTTGTCGGAGGCTCAATTAAAACCAAACCGTTGATTTATCAAAAGATGGTTTTTTTCGGAGCTAATGATGGGTGTCTTTATTGCCTGGATAAATCTACAGGTCAGAGTAAATGGAAATATCAAACAGGAGCGGAAATACTTTCACCTCCTGTAAATTATAATGATTTGATTCTTTTTGGTTCAGCAGATGGATATTTCTATGCAGTCGACACAACGGGGAATTTGAAATGGAAATATAATGTAGGCGAAGGGATATATTCTTCTCCTATTGTGAGGGATGGGATGGTTTATTTTGGTGTGGCAGATGGGAGATTCATAGCATTAAATGTAATAGATGGCACTCAGAAGTGGGTTTATGATCGTGCAGGATATAGTATTGAAGATAAGCCGTGTATCCAGGATGAAAAGATATTTTTTGGTGCCTGGGATTCATATTTATATGCTTTAAACCTGAAAGATGGTTCATTGTTATGGAAGACTTTTGGGGCTTCGAGTGCTGTTGAAAAGGCAAAAAAGTATTATAGCCCCGCTGATGCTAATCCTATAAATGTTGGAACACAGATATTTGTTGCTGATAGGGGATACCGTTTAGGCGTTACGGATGCAAATAATCCGAATATGAGAGAGATAGCATCACAAACCGCTGCCATTGCATTAAGCAGTGACAAGAGCGCATTTTTCTTGAGGAGAGTTGATAATAAATTACAGAAAGTTAAACTTACAGGAGAGAATATATGGACCATTGATATCGAAGCGGGTAGATTTCCTATTAGTCCAACAGTGAAAGACAACATCGTTTTGATATGTTCAAATAAAGGTTTATTAAATGCTATAAATGAGACAAATGGAAGTATATTCTGGCAATATCAGGTGACCCCACAACTTTATGTGATGAGTGAAATCTCAGTTGATGAGGAGAATGTAGTTGTAGCAGGTATGGATGGAAGTGTTACCTGTTTGGGACTGTATAAATGAAAGTAAAAATATAATGGCTAATTATAAAACCCTGAAATAATTCTGTAAGTAATCTAAAGACGAGATTGCCACGCCTGCCTTCGGCAGGCTCGCAATGACACATATCAAAATGGTCATTCCGAGCTTGTTGATGCTGAACAAGTCTGATGTGACAGTGGTCATTCCGATCCTGAATCAAGTTCAGGATGACAATACTTGTTTTGGAATCTCAATTGGGATGCTGAAACAAGTTCAGCATGACAGACGAAGCAATCTCGTAGTTTGGAAATATTCAGTATTTTAGAGGTCTCAATTTGTAGGTATATAATTTTTTTATAATCCATTAAAGAATCAGAGTATAGAAGACGATAAGTTATTGGGAATCGGATAAAAACTTTATATTATGGATCAAACAACTTATATGGATAAGGCAACGCAGACACGATTAGTTGTCCAAAAGATAGAACAATTACCCACACTTCCTGTAATGGCGATGAGGATACTTGAGGCAAGTAGCAGTGATAATTCAATTGGAGAGATAAGCGAGATAATTGAACAGGACCAGGCTATATGTGCAAAGATATTAAGGGTAGCAAATTCAGCTTATTTTGGTTTCTTGCGTCAGATATCCACAATCTCTAATGCAGTAGTATTGATCGGGCTAAATACTGTTAAGAGTCTGGTACTTGGAACAAGTATTGTTGATATGTTTAAGGAGGAGAATACAGAAGAAAGTTTTGATGTAGAGAGATTCTGGATACATTCAATTAGTTCAGCCTCCGCAGCACGACTATTAAGTAGACATTTGAGAGAACTCAAGTCTGATGATTTGTTTACAGTATCGCTATTACACGATATTGGGAAAATAATTTTTGATATTTACTTTTACGATGAGTATCGAATAGTATTAAGAAATGCAAAGATTTACGGAAAAAAAGATATTGTAGAACTTGAAATGAGTATGTTTGGAACAGACCACACTATGGTGGGATTCTGGCTCGGAGAGAAGTGGAAATTCCCCCCACTTTTACTTAGCAGTATTAGGTATCATCATAAACCCGAGATGACTCCAGTTGAATTTAGAATGCATTGTTATGTAGTGGCAGTGAGCACCATTTTATCAACACAAGTAGGGCAAGGTAGTTCTGTTCATAACTTGATACCAGATGACCCAACTGAATATTTAAATTATCTCAAAATACCGGTATCAAAATATGATGAAATTAAAAAAGAATTAGAGGAACAAAAAGAAAATATTGAAGCCTTTTTAGAAAACTTAGGATAAAATAACGTAAGGGTAAATTATGGAACGAGAATCGGATAGTCTTGAACAAAAATTGGCAAAGGCAATAAGCCATAAAGAGCTTTATAAAACTGCTCTGGACAGGTTTTGTATTCTCTTTCAGAGGAAGATGAATGAATTATCTTTAATCAAGAGGATAGCTGATTCACTCAATTATGTTTCTGATTTGAATAGAGTTTGTGAAGATATAGTTGATTGTATTATTGATGAGACGAATGCAGAGAATTGTTCTTTAATGCTTTTAGATAAAGAGAAAAACAAATTATCTATAATTTGTGCCAGAGGTTATCGGGATATTACTGAAGAAGGGAGATTACATAGTAAATCCGAGATGCCTTTTGCTCCGAAGGAATTTAGTTTGGGAGAAGGGATAGCCGGTATTGTGGCAAGGACAAAGAAACCCATCTTAGTTAAAGATGCCTTGAATGATGAACGGTTTCAGAAATTAGAAGGTGGTTCAAAAGAAATAGGGTCATTAATCTCAGCGCCTTTAGTTATCAATGATGATGTTATAGGAGTCTTCAACATCAGTCATCCGGATGCAAATAACTTCTCTGAATCAGATATGCAAACCATCTCTATTATATCCAATCAGGCGGCTCTATCCATATTCAGTGCTCAAATGTATTCCCAGCTAATTCAATTCAACACGGAGCTACTAAAACAAGTAACAGAGAAAGACAATAATATAAAAATTGTTACGAATCATCTGAAAGAAGCCCAGAGAAGATTGTTACAGACAAAAAAATTAAACGCACTTGGAGAAATGGCGAGTGGTGTAGCACACGATTTTAATAATGTTCTTGGAGTGATATTAGGTAATATCAAATTATTACAAAGGAATATTGAGGTTAAAGAAAAGGTCCCAAAGTATATTGAGATAATAGAGAAGGCAGCAATAGATGGAGCGGAAACTGTTAAAAGGATTCAGGATTACTCCCGGGTTCGTGTATCATCTGAGGAATTCAAGTCTGTCGAATTGGGTGAGATTTTATTCGATGTAATATCTTTTTGTGAAGTAAAATGGACTACATTAGCTCAGAAGAAAGGTGTTACTTTTAATATCGATACCTCAGGAATAGAAAAGAATATCATTATAAAAGCTAATCCTTCTGAGATAAGGGAGGCATTCGTAAATATCGTCAATAATGCAATTGATGCGATGGAGAATGGTGGAAAACTCACCATTACTTCAACAAGAATTAATGGAAATGTGTTAGTTTCCATAACAGATATAGGAATAGGTATGACTGAGGAAACCTTAGAGAAGATTTTTGACCCGTTTTTCACAACGAAAGGATCTTCTGGTAATGGTCTGGGTATGAGTGTAACTTACGGGATTATAAAGAGACATCGAGGTGAAATTTTTATAGACAGTAAGCTAAATAGAGGATCGACTGTTTCTGTTAGATTACCGATTCATTTTAGTTCAAGAAGTGAATCTGAGGAACTTATAAAAAATCCTGAAACTAAATCGAAGAAAAAGGGGACTGTTCTCGTTGTCGAAGATGAGGTTGCCATTGCTGAGATGATAAGAGAATTTTTGACATTTGAGGGACACAATGTAAGTATTGCTAATGATGGTGAAGAAGCTCTCGATATTTACTATAAGTCTAATTTCGATATAATAATATGTGACCTCGGGCTGCCCAAAAAATCAGGTCTTGATGTGGCGAAAGAGATAAAAGAAAATCCTAAAGAAGGAAAGCAACCAAAGTTCATCTTGATAACAGGGTGGGGTTCTGATTTTCATCCTGAGAATTTAGAGGAATTTGGGATTGATGTCTTTTTACAAAAACCGATAAGATTTGATACCTTGACCGAATTTCTTAATAACTACCTGGGGAATTAAGTTGTAGGGGCGTATTGCATACGCCCTTCATAAACGGACCAAGTACCATTAAAAAACATTTCTTAACCACGAATTACACGAATCTTCACGAATGCTATTTAATATGAAACCTTACCTGAACCCCCAAAAAGATTCATCTGTAGCAGTCGCATTTATGCGACGACCCTGCGCGATAAATCGCACCGCTACATCGGCTATCTATAGTTTATTAAAAAATTAGTGTGGATTCGTGGGATTCGTGGTTTCAAATGTTATTGTGTTTCTCGAATTGCCCCTACATATTTTTTTGCATTCTCTATAGCTAATGATGCCCAGTTCGCAATATTCATCAATATTTCAAGGTCACTATCCTCATAAGCGTTCTTGGAATAAGATTGAACTGAAAGGATACCAATTGTTTTATTTTGCCTGATTAATGGTATCAAAATGAAAGATTCAGATGGTTTCTTAGTATTACCGAATCTTATAGTTTCACCTGCCATAATGTTGTTCATATCAGTTTTATTATTAATCATAATTGGTTTCTGATTTTTGATGACCCAGTTAAGAGAATGCATAGTGACTTTAAAGCTATAGGAATTATGCAAAATTCTTAACTCCTCATCAATTGTATCAGCGAGGAAATCCGCATAGATAACATTTTCAATCTCATCATAATTCCCAATAAAAAAGGAATCAACTGGCATAAGCTTTCTTATATGGTCAAGTAACATCTTATATATTTCTCTGATATTAAGCGTAGATGAAAGCCTTTGACCAATTTCATAAATAATTCCCTGTTGTTTAAATTGCTTTTGCAAGTTAGTATATAAATTTGCATTTCTAATAGCGATTGCAACGTGATAAGATAATGTTTTCAACAATTCGACATCTTCATCGCTATAGGCTTGATGTTTATAGCTCTGGATAGACATTATACCAATAACTTTACCCTGAATAATAAGGGGGAAGAAGAGTAAAGAAGTGGCAAATTTATTGGCACCAATTGTGTGACCCTGTTTGGTTTGATAAAGTTTTTCAACCTCTTCAGGGCTTCTATATATAATTAATTCTTTGCCTGAGTTTAATACCTTTTTTGTCATTTCACCCGGGTCTCTATGGATGAGATTCTGAGAAAAGAACCGTTCATTATTATCACCATAATCTGTTAAGAGAAGGAAGTTCATTTTGTCCGGGTATCTTGTATCTCTCACGCAAATGTAAAATGCACCGACGTCAACGAATGAATCGACGATTGTAAAGACCTTCATTAAAACTTGCTCGAGATCAAGAGAGGAATTAATCAGTTTGGCGATATAGTTTATAGTGGTTATCTGGAATGCCTGAAGTCGGGCAATTTTTTCTTCTTCTTTTTGTCTTGTTATATCCCGAACAATTCCTTGAACGATACGTTTTCCATCAATGTTAAAAATAGAGATATGGTTCTCAACGTTGAGCTTGACTCCATCTTTTCTAATCTGCGTATGCTCTAAGGTTTTCTGGACGATTATTTCATCTGTAGCGGTTGCATTTATGCGATGATTATGTGCGATAAATCGCACCGCTACAGGATTATTATTCGAATTATCAAGAACAATGTCTATTTTTTCAGGGCTATCTTTCGGGAAGAGTTGGTCTATAGTTATATTTAAAAATTCCTCTTTGGTGTAACCATATAATTTCTGAGCTTGTTGATTAACATCGATGAAATAGCCTGAGTCATAATCACGGATATAGATAGCATCGTAAGCATTATCAAATAACATTCTATATTTTTCTTCAGTGAGTCTAAGTTCTCTTGTTTTTTTCTCAATAAGTTGTCGTAAGTTTAAGAGATAATCTTCGATGAGAGGATTTTCCGAATCCTGAAATGTTTGTTCCGCATCCTGCTGATAAAATTCTAAAAACGGGGGACAGACGGGTGTCGTCTGTCCCCTCTTTTTATCTGTGGGTGTAAAATATAGGGTTAGTGCACAACTCTGTTTTGTTGAATATTGGTTTACACACCCCCAACCCCTGTCAAGAGGGGAATTTTTGGAATTCTTTTGTGGAGACGCAATGGTGGCGTCGGTATCTTGCCGACGGGACGTCGGCACTACCGCGGTATATCCAAAATTTCTTGCACCAATTCCTCCGAAAAAGCCCTGGACAAAAAGACAGTGAATATTAGGAGAACTATTATCCGAAATAACTGAGCAAAAGCAGTTTTCAATGCATAATTTGTCATCGAATAGTGAAATAGTTATGTCACGATTATCAATGAGTTTAAAGTAATATTCTATCAGTTGAGCGAATTCTTCAGGACTCAAAAGAGTATTTATGTGTTTAATGTTTTTAAAATGCTTTTCGAACCAAAACCCTAATTTTAATCCAATATTCTCTATGAATTCAGGTGTCTTTTCTTCACCTAATAAAGTGCTATTAAGATAACCAAGATTATAGACAATATCTTTCAAGAGCGCCTTTTCATTAAATGGATATCTTAGGGTTTTGTCCATACTGTTTTGCCTTTATTGTAGAGACGCAAAGCATTGCGTCTCTACTTTCTTTAGACATACCTCACCACTATTGTTTATCGGCAGAAATTTAAAATTGATTAATAAAGCCCCTAAAAGTAATGTAGGGGACAGGCATACCTGTCTCCTACAAATATTGTAGAGACGCAAAGCATTGCGTCTCTACTTTTCTGCAAGTTCGTATTCAGCGGATTTGAGTTTTTCAGAGACGTCGAGGAAATTGGGGTCCTGGTCAATTATCCATCGCCACACATCTATTGACTTCTCATACATCCCTGACTGATAGAAGGAATATCCAAGGTCATATAAATTATATTTGATTTTATCATCGATTTCGATTCCCTGAAAATAATAAAAGGCAAGTTCAAGCAATCCTTTCATCTGATAACATATTCCTAAATTTTTTCTTGCTTCTATATTATTTTCATCTTCAGCAAGAGAATTCTGGAAGATGGCTATGGCATTTTCTAATTTGCCTTGGTAAATGTTGAGAACACCGATTTTTTGTAGTAGAGACGCAATATATTGCGTCTCTACAGAATAATGTGTAGTAGCTAATTGTTTTAGATATATACTCATCAAGAGATCAATAGCTTCAATATCATTTTGATTGGTTTTCATTATCTTTTCTAATTCTTCAACTGCCTTTTCATAATTGCCGAGAAGCTTATATATATATCCTTTTATTTTGACACATTCGACATAAGATTGGTCGATTGGCTCAAGCTTGTTTAATTCTTGAATAATTGTATTATAGAGCGAGGCATCAATAGAACCCATCTTTTTAAATAAATTAAGAGCCGGGATAAATTCCTTTTCTTTAATATGCAGGGTGGCAAGATATAAGTAAAGATGTTCATCAAAAGGGCTAATTTTGACAATATCTTCAAGAAGAGTCATAGCATTATTTCTATGTTCAGGGAATTTTTGAACATATTCTTCAAGCTTTTCAATAGCCTCTTTTTTCATCTCACATTCGTAAAGTGCCTGGGCATAAAGGAGATGAATCTTACTATCAAAGGGGTCACCTTCATTCGCCTTTTTTAACACTTCCAGAGAAAATTCATTAAATTCTCCTCTTTCAATGTATTTGTAGGCAAGCCGATTAATCATCATCTGTGTATCAGGAATGAAATTCAGAATTCTTTCATAGATGTTGATTGCTTCATCTATATGGGAAGTATTTTCTAAGCTTTTGGCAAGAGCGGTGAGTAATATTAAATCATCACTTCTTAAACGAAGTGCCTTTTCATAAATCTTGAGTGCTGGTTCATCGAATTTTTTAAGTTGATTATAAAGATAGGATAAGGCTAAACAGATTTTCTCACTTTCAGGATTTTTATTGTGTAAAGTTTCGAGGAGAATTATTAATTCCCTATCTTTAATAGGATGTTTACACAGACAATCAATCAGTATTTCTAATATGTCAGTATCATCGGGATTTTCCCTAAGGATTTGAATTATCTTTCTTATAGCAAATTCAGGTATTTCATTTTCGATGTATCCTTCCAGCATTAATAACAAGACTTCTCTATCGGGGACAGAAGACTTACATCTGTCTACTTTTGTAGTGCTGACATCTTGTCGGCTATTATCAGCCGATGAGACGTCGACGCTACTTTTAGTTAGGTATTTATCATAAATTGGAATTGCCCTGAGAGATTTCCTTTCAAAATTGACAAGAGTATTAATCAGCGCGTTAAGTGATTTTTCATCTTCAGGGTTATGAAAAAGAGAATGATAATAGACTTGAAGGGCAATTTCATCTTCTCTTTCGCCAGTCTGATATCTGTCTAATGCTCGAAGGCAAGCGAGCTTAAATAGTTCATATTCCCTATTGTCCTTAAGCTGGAAAAAATCTATTTTTTCGAAATCATATTTTTTATAACACGTTTTGATAATCCTATCATCATAGTCAGAAGCTTCTAATATGAGTCCTTTCTCGGTGTAGTATTCCTGCAAAATACTCATAACCATAGTGTTCTCGGGATTGATATAGTTGAGATAGAAGAGGTAGACAGATTCAGAGCGAGGTCCTTTGATTTTGTTTTCAAGATAATATTGAGTTAGTTTTGTAGCGAGAAATTTATTGTGGGGAGACATCTTATAGGCTTCTTCAAGAGTTACTAATCCATCTTTACCTATTGATAGAATCTTATCAACTATTGCACTGTCAGTAATTTTTGATAATGCCTGAGCAATGTAGATCAGGATTCTAATATCGCTTGGGTCTTCAAGAATAATTTTAGAACCGTATTCAAGGCAGGATTTGTAATTGCCCTCATTAAAAAGGCAGATCGTCTTCATCCTACGGGCTTTTATATTGGAGGGGTCAAATTTTAGGGCTTTTGTATAAATTTTAGATGCATGAACGTCAGTTCGTTTTCTCCGAATGTAAAATTCAACAAGAAGATTGAAAACCAACTTATCTTCTAATCCCTGTTCGATTGCTTTTTCGTAAATTGGGATAGCATTTTTATCTCGTCTCAAGAAATGAGCATAACCTAAAGCAAGGGCTTGATAGAAGCCCGATTCCAGAAAGCCAAGTTTAAACATCCTTTCAAATATTTCAACAACGTCTTTCCAGTTTTCTTTATTCAGAGAAAATCGACCTAAGGCTTTTAAGTATTGTTCATTGTTCTGGTCATATTTTAAAGCTCTCCAGACCACAGAAGCTTTTCTCTCATCTAATTCTCCTGTCTTAAGATAGTAGTTGGCTAACTTGAAACAGTGATCAGCATCTCTTTTATTTGCCTCGTATTTTTCTTCGAGTAACCTACGGTAAGTTTTACTTTCAGCGCCATTTTCACCGCAGAAGAGTAATTTATCGAGTGTTTGAGCATCTCCTTCTTGAGAATACACATTGTCGAGATATTTTGCTGCATTTTTGTAATCGTTCCGATTGAAGAAATACGCGCTTAGAAATTTGTTGATGGCTAAATCATCCGGGTAATGCTCAGCGCTTCTTTGGTAGATACTCAGAGAGACTTCATCTTTAGCCTTTTTTGAGAGTAAGCAATGAGAAAAAGCGCGGAGAATTTCAGGCGTTTCGTTTTTATTCTCTATGATTTTTCTATAGAGGTTCTCCGCTTTATCGGATTTATTAAGGTTAGTGGCATAAATTTTTGTCAGTTCGGATTCTGCCTCCGAGATAAATTTTTGTTTTTTTCTATCAGCAAAGAGACTTTTATCTAAGGTTAAAACACTTTCATAGATTTTTTCGAGTTCGTTAAGTTTATTCTCTTTTTTGTAGTGATTTGCCAGATGGGCATAAATGTCGATATTAAGCTTGTTGAAATTAAGGGCTTTTTTTAGGATTTCAATAGCTTCGTTTGAATCAATATTTTTTTCGATAAAGATTCGTGAGATAATAGAATATAATTTTTCATCATCAGGGTATTTCTCAATTGCGGCGATAAAGACGGCGGTCTCATCAAGACCTTTCTCTTTGAGCTCCTTAGCGGCTGTGAAAAGAGATTCATAATTATCGGTAACACCCTGTTCTTTTCCTTCGAGGATTTTTTCAAATCGCTTCAAAGCCTTTGATATTATTGCATTACTTGCTTTCTGATCTTTCTGGGATAACCCTAATATGGATAAAATGTTTTTTTTCTTCGCCATAAATCTTGCTCACAAAACGTAGCGCCGACGTCTCGTCGGCTTTATTAAAGCAGGCAGGATGCCTGCGTTACATGGTGGTGCGACATTTATGTCGCATCTTTATGTGAGATAATAAATTTTCAAAAAATACTGTTCATCAATTGTTTTATAAAAACTGTGCCATCTTGCCCTGTGGAGTGCGAAAGCTTGCTTCTGCTTTCTCAAGCAGAAACCTGTTTCTGCTGTAGGGGACGCATATATGCGTCCCTTACCATTAGGCAAGAGCAAGGTCTTGCCGATAAAAACACTTGTAAGGGCATATTGTATATGTCCTGAAATTATTAAGCACGTGCAACGTGCCCCTACCGCACTCCACATTTATTTTGATTCTATTCTTTTTCCTTCTACAAATGTTTCAATGACATTGAGGTCTTTGTCAAGAATCGTGATATCAGCATCTTTACCTCTTGCGATCGAGCCTTTTATTGCGTCAATACCAAGAAGTTTTGCTGGGGCTGTGGATGCGATGAAAATTGCATCCTTAATATTTATATCGGCAAGATTGATTAAACTTCTTACCATTTGGTTCATAAGTAGAGCACTCCCAGCAAGTGTCCCATCTTTTAACTTTATCGCACCTTTCTCGCACTTAATTGTGCCACCAACTCCTTCAAATGTCATCCCTTCTTTTAATCCTGTAGGAGCTGTCCCATCAGTAATAAGAATGATTTTGTCTCGTTTTTTCAGTTTGTATATTATCTTGAGAATAGCTTTATGAAGATGATAACCATCAGCGATAATCTGGACAGAAACATTGTTGTCGGTTAATGCGGCACCGATTATTCCGGGTTCTCTGTGATGTAGCCCACGCATAGCATTGAAGAGATGAGTAACGTGAGTCACACCTGATTCAAAAGCCTTTTTTGTAAGTTCATAATCAGCTTCGGAATGCCCAATAGAGACAATTATACCTTGTGTATGAGCTAATTTTGTTATCTTGAAATCTTTATCAACTTCGGGTGCGAGAGTAATCATTTTTAAATCGGAACCGAGTATATCAAGAATGTTTTTAAATTCTTTTACGGATGGTTTTTTAACAAAATCAGTTGAGAACCCGCCTTTCATTTTTCCATTTATGTAAGGACCTTCGAGATGAACGCCGATGATTTTTGCACCACCTATGTCCTGGTTTATGACTTTCTTCAATCTTTTGAGATGAGAAAATTCATTATCATTTTTTCTTATTGTAGTCGTAGCCAAAATTGAGGTAGTGCCACCCGATGCAGAGGTTCTGGAAATAGTTTCCAAGGCGTCATCAGAGTCATCCAGAAAATCCGCTCCTCCACAGCCTTGAATGTGAATATCAATAAATCCGGGTGAAATATATTTATCCGTAGCATCAATAATAGTGTATCCTTGTGTTCCAGTGGGCTGATGTGGTTGAATTGCAAAAATTTTATTTTCTCTAATTAAAACATCGAGGTTTGGTGCAATACCATTAGTGGAAATTACATTTCCATTAGATAGGCAATAACTTGTATTATTTGACGACATTTTCACTTTCTCAAAGATTTATTCAAATTAAAGATAATATAATTTATTTTTCATTTTCATATAAATCAATATCAAAAGAAAAAAATTATTATTAAGTGAATTAGTTTTAAGAACAAGATAAGTATTTTGGTAACATCTTTTGGATCATAAACATTGCTTTTAAAAATGTAAGTTACTTGGTAAATAAATTGAATATCTTAATTATTAATATTCATAAGGAAAGTCATCCTCATTACAATGAATAAAAAAATAATTATTAAATTGGTAAAAAAAGCTTGACAATCATATTTTCTTTTTAATAAAAAAGTTCGATTTAAATTGTGAATAAAAGCACAAACCACTATTTTATTGTTATATAAATATGGTTTGATATCTAAATTTTTGAAAGAACTTTACAGTGTAATTTATTAATTTTTAAAAAGTTAGTAGGTGAATATTTGCTAACTTGTAAGTTCAGATAATTCAAGATGTTACATATATTAACAATAACCGAGTGAATAATGAACTACATCTCTTCTAAGAATTTTATTCAAGTACTTAACGTTTTAAAAAAAGAGTACCAACTATACCTTCCTAATAAGAAAAATAATCAGCGTTTCTACAAAAAATATTCTGAATTTTCTGACGATATCACAATTGGTGAAGTAAGAGCTTTTGAACCGCTCAAAGCTTTTTTCTTTGGTGCAAGAGCTAAAGTTAGTGAAGATTTTAAATCAGAAATACCTATTTCTAAGGAAAAACCTTTTGCAATTATCGGTGTGAAAGCTTGTGATTTAAAGGGATTTAAGGTTCTTGATTTTGTATTTAAAGGGGAAGATGTTATAGACCCATTTTATGCCAAGGCTCGTGAAAATAATCTTATCATATCCGCAGATTGTACCTGCGCAATAGAAACTTGTTTTTGCCTTGCCTTAGATGTGAAACCTTATCCTCAAGAGAATTTCGATATTAATCTTTCTCAGGTTAAGGGTGGCTTTATTGTTGAAACGGGCTCTCAAAAAGGTCGTGAAATTGTTGAGAAAAATTCCAGTCTTTTCGAAGATGCTAAGACAGAATTCATTAATGAAAGAGACGAACAGAGAGTCAGAGTTATCAAGGAAGTGGAGAAGAATATTCAAGAGAAAGAAATCCCACGACAGGAAAGATTCAAAGGCATTATAGAAAAGAATTACGAATCGAATATCTGGAAAGAAGAAGCAGAAACTTGTGTTGAATGCGGGGCTTGCAATAGCATCTGTCCGACCTGCCATTGTTTTCTTTTATTTGACCAGAAAGATAATCAGCATTTAGCGAGATTTCGTTTATGGGATTCCTGTATGATAAAGGATTTTGCAAAAGTTGCTGGTGGAGTGAATCCGAGAAATAAATTGTGGATGAGATTAAGAAATAGATTCGAAAAAAAATTTGATTTTTTCCCGAAGTTGGCTAACATTTATGCCTGCACGGGATGTGGACGATGTGTTTCAGCTTGTCCAGCAAAGATTGATATAAGAAAGGTTCTTAAGAGGTTGAGTGGCAATGGGAAATAATAAAAACCCATATCGGTCCATAGAATCAGAAGTCCTTGATGTTATCACCGAAAGTCCGACTATAACAACTGTAAAATTGAAACCCAAAGAATTATTAAGTTTTGAAACGGGTCAATTTATTGAAATGTCTGTGCCTGGTGTAGGCGAAGCTCCTTTTACCCCTTCTTCTCGACCTTCCGTAAAAGATATGATGGATGTAACCGTAATGAAAGTCGGCAAGGTTACCGAGAAAGTTCATACACTTAAAAAAGGGGATATTGTTGGTTTGAGAGGTCCTTATGGGAAGGGTTATCCACTCGATAGTTTTAAAGGCAAAGAAATACTGGTTTTAGGTGGTGGAGTGGGTTTGGCACCTTTGAGAAGTTTAATGTATGCATTATTTGATAGGATAAGTGATTTCAAAAAGATTTATTTTAGATATGGTGCAAGAACGCCTAAAGATATCATATATAAAAATGAAGTAAAAGAATGGTCACAGAGAGGCGACTTAGATTTTCGAATTACTGTTGATGCTGGAGATGAGACCTGGAAAGGACACGTTGGGCTTGTTACGACTATTTTAGATGGGATGGCGATAAATGTTTCCACTGGTATAGCAGTAGTTTGTGGACCACCGATAATGATGAAATTTTCTACGTTTAAGTTATTAGATTTAGGTTTTAAAATTGAGAATATCTATTTATCGATGGAAAAAAATATGTCCTGTGGTTTTGGAAAATGCGGTCATTGCAGATTAGGTACTTATTATACCTGTAAAGACGGACCCGTTTTTACCTATGATAAGATAAAGAATTTTCCGAATATTTGGGATTAAAAACAGATGTAGGGGCGTGATTTATCACGCCCGTAATAAAGGGTTCGATAAATCGAACCCCTACAAATGAGGATTTTAAATGGAAACAAGTGCAGAACAATTGCATCAGGGAAAGATGACCCTCGAACCGAAAAAAGGAAGCGATAAAAGACTTTATATTGACCTTGATGTATGTGCCACAGGTCAATGCAAAGAATGTGATATTAAATGTAGTTATTTTTATCATCCCGATAATAATGGTATTGTTTCAGTGGCTGAACTTGCTACATATTATCTTGTTTGTCGGAAATGTGAAGAACCTCATTGTGTTAATGCCTGCCCGGTAGAGGCTCTTGAACAGCAAAAGGAAAAAGATAAACTTCTGATTCGACATAATATGCGGTGCATAAGTTGTAAATCTTGTTCTCACGCTTGTCCTTATGGGACAATATATCCTGAAAATGTGCCGTTTTTAATTCACAATTGTGATTTTTGCCTGGATAGAAGGGATAAGGAAAGCGAACCACTGTGTATAAAAAGCTGTGAATATGGAGCTTTGAGTTTAAAGAACGGGGATATTCAGTTAGATGAGAATACATTTCTTGTAGGCGATTATTTAATAGTTCATTCAACACATTGGAATAGGGAAAAGGCTTAGTTGTGATAGTTCAGGATATTTATCCTGAACTAAAAATGAAATGGGACATTTGTCCCGAATAAATTAATTGTTCAGGATACATATTCTGAACTATCAGGATAATTGTTAAAGAGGAACGCATATATGCGTTCCCTACTGTGATGGAATAGGGAAAAGGTATGATTTATATTCAGTACATTGTGTATGTAGTAGTGTTCGGGTTCATATTGACTGCTATTGTAGGGCTTTTAGCGAGTTGGATAGATAGGAAAGTTACTGCAAGAGTTCAGTACCGTGTTGGACCTCCGCTGTTACAGCCTTTAATAGATATTATCAAACTCCTTGGGAAGGAAACGCTTATTCCTGCAGGGGCATCAAAGATAACCTTTTTAATGGCACCTCTCATTGGCTTATCGAGTGTAATTCTGGTTTCAACTTTACTGTGGGTGAATAACATAAATTGGAATAATACTTTTATTGGCGATTTGATTGTTGTTTTATACTTATTAACCATTCCTTCTATAAGTATTATTATGGGTGGATTTGCTTCTAAAAATCCCTTTGCGAGCTTAGGTGCTTCAAGAGAGATGAAACTCATTTTGAGTTATGAACTTCCTTTTATATTGGCTATTCTTGTTCCGGTAATAAAAACTGGTTACAGTATTAGACTTGGTGATATAGTAGTATTTCAATTAGAAAATGGGGTGATTGTTGGAAGTATATCGGGCATTTTAGCGCTGATTGTAGTAATAATGTGTATGCAGGCAAAATTAGCACTTGTTCCCTTTGATGCGCCGGAAGCTGAAACGGAACTTTCGGGAGGAGTATTGATTGAATATTCAGGTTCGTCACTTGCTATTTATAGATTAATGAAGAATATGCTTTTATTTACATTGCCATTTTTCCTGATGATTATGTTTATGGGAGGATTGAGGTTGGATAGGATACATATTTTATGGGGTATTTTGAAATATGTCGGACTTGTTGCGCTTATAACGGTCATCCGGAATACGAATCCACGTGTAAGAATTGATCAGGCTGTCAGGTTTTTCTGGGGACCTATGACGATAATTGCATTATTAGCTGTGATATTGGCATTATTAGGATATTAATTGTAGCAGTGCGATTCATCGCACATAGTTATTTGTAACACGAGGGCGATTCGCGAACCGCCCCTACGACAGAAGATTGATTGTAGGGGTTTGATTTATCAAACCCGATATCACTCGATAAATCGAGCCCCTACAGAATACGGAATTAAGACAGGGATACAGATGAGTTTAAAGTTAAATGCGTTGTTAAAATCACCGTGGGTATTTCACTTATCCACAGGCAGCTGTAACAACTGTGATATTGAAATCTTGGATTGTCTAACACCAAGATTTGATATCGAAAGGTTCGGAATGTTACTTGTCGGAAGTATAAAACACGCTGATGTTTTATTAGTTACGGGTTCTTGCAATAGAAAATCTGCGGAAAGATTAAAAAGATTATATGAACAGGCTCCGAAACCTTGTCTTGTGGTCGCAATTGGAGAATGCTCATTATCACGAGGAATGTTTATTGACAGCTATAATTGTCCTTTACCATTAGATAAGATTGTTCCTGTGAGCGTTTATATCCCTGGATGTCCTCCTAAGCCGGAGGCAATCATTGCCGGTGTAGTTAAACTGATTGAGAAAGTTAAAAAGGGTACATAAAAAAATGTAGGGAACGCATATATGCGTTCCTTATAACAAGGATATCAAATGACAAGAGAAGAAGTCATAAAAGATTTACGAGAGAAATTTAAGAGTGATATTATCGAGTTATTTGATAAATCTCCGAAGCGGATTTATGTTGAGATTAAACCAGAATCAATTACTAAATTGTCTGAGTTTATTTTCAGAAATTTGGGTGCAAGGTTCAATATCGCATCGGGAGTAGATGTGCGGTATCATATCGAAATACTTTATCATTTCACAATTGAGGAAATCAATTTGTTAATTTCTGTAAGAGTTAAATTACCAAAAGATAAATTGGAGATAGATTCCATTGCTAATATTATTAAGGGTGCTAATTGGATAGAAAGAGAAATAAATGAGATGTTAGGGATAAACTTTAAAGGTCATCCGAATTTGAAGAAGTTGTTATTGCCTGATGAATGGCCCGAGGGTATTTACCCGTTAAGAAGAGATTATGATGAGTGGGATAAGAATGCTATTAGAGACAGAGGTGTTTAAAATTGGAAATTTCAAATTTAAAATTTCCAATCTCAAATTTCTAATGTCATGCTGAACTTGTTTCAGCATCCCACTTGAGATTCCGAAACAAGTAATGTCATCCTGAACTCGATTCAGGATCGGAATGACCACTTTGATATGTGTCATTTTGAACATTCGTATTTAATTATAAATGAGGTGTTTGATGAGTAGGACTATAATTCCCATAGGACCGTTTCATCCATTACAGGAAGAACCGGAATTTTTTACTCTTGTTGTAGAGGGGGAGACAGTCGTAGATATTGATGTGAAAATGGGATATAACCACAGAGGTATTGAGAAGCTCTCTGAGATGAAGACATTTGACCAGTCTACGTTTGTTATTGAGCGAATCTGTGGAATATGTTCAACGAGTCATCCATTTGCTTTTGTGAATGCAGTAGAAGATATTTTCCCGATGGAAGTTCCTGAAAGGGCAAAGTTCATAAGAACAATCATTGCGGAAGGGGAGAGAATACATTCGCATCTGTTGTGGTTAGGACTTGCGGGACATTTTCTTGGATATAATACAGTATTTATGTGGGCATGGAAGTTGAGAGAAGAAATTCTCGATGTGATGGAGATTTTATCCGGGAATAGAAATAATTATGCGATGTTCAAACCCGGTGGTGTGAGAAGGGATATTAAAAAAGAGGATATTCCCGTTTGTCTTAAGAAGATAGATTCTATAATCCCTACTTGTGAGATGCTCAAAAAGGCTGTTATTGATGACCCTGTATTGCATGCTCGGACAAAAGGTATTGGAGTGCTTACAAAAGAGGAAGCTATCAATTATTGTGCTCTTGGTCCGACATCGAGGGCTTCTGGTGTAGCAAGAGATTTAAGAAAGAATTGCCCCTATGGTGCTTATGATAAAGTTGAGTGGAATATGATAGTAACAGAAAATGGTGATGTTTTTGATAAAGCTGTTGTTAGAATATTAGAGACATTTGAATCAATCAAGATTATGAAGACCTGTCTTGAGAATTTACCTGATGGGGAGATTGATGCAAAGATTAAGGATATTCCGCCCGGAGAAGGTATAGGACATATTGAAGCACCACGTGGTGAAACATTCCATTATGTTAGAAGTGATGGAACGAACAGACCTGCAAGACATAAAGTAAGAGCTCCGACATTTATGAATCTCCCAACATATAAGGCAACAGTTGTTGGTGCATCAATTTCAGATGCGACAATTATCCTTGCCGCAATTGACCCGTGCTATTGTTGTACAGAAAGGATAGGAGTGCGCGATGTTAAGGGTCGGAGATTGTATGATGGTAAAAATTTAATAAAACTTTCGCAGGAAAAGACTCTGAAGATAAAGAAAGAAATGGGAGTCGAATAGAGTGAATATTTTACAAAACGTACATTGGTTTAGATTTGACAATTTATCAAATTTTGTCGCAATATTCATTGGGGTATTTTCTGTTTTAATACTTCTCTATTCAGTAGAGTTTATGAAAGGAAGAAAAGGTCTTTTCCGTTATTTTCTATATATTATACTTACAGCGGCTGTTTCATTAGGTGCGGTATGGTCGAATAATCTCATTATTTTCATAGTATTTTGGGGATTTTTAGGAGCTCTTTTATATCTCTTAATAGATTTTGGTGAGACTAAAAATACAACATATACTGCTAAGAAAGCATTTATAATCATAGGCGGCACGGATGCAGTAATGCTTTTGGGATTAGCCATTATTTATCGAATAACCGGGACATTCCAGATGGATAAGATAAATATAGGGCTGAATAGCACTGCTACGATTTGGGCTTATTTATGTTTGGCAATCGGAGCCTTTGCAAAAGCAGGTGCAATGCCATTCCATACGTGGGTGCCGGATACTGCAGAAGATGCACCAACTCCTGTAACTGCCTTTTTGCCTGCCTCACTGGATAAACTTTTAGGAATATATTTCTTAGCCCGAATCTCGTTGTATATGTTTGAAATGAATAAGGGGATGAATACATTTCTAATGGTAATTGGGAGCATTACAATTATTGCGGCGGTTATGATGGCTCTTATCCAACACAATTTTAAAAGGCTTTTGGGTTATCATGCTGTTAGCCAGGTGGGCTATATGATTTTGGGGATTGGAACAGGAAATCCGATTGGGATTGCAGGTGGTCTATTTCATATGTTAAATCATGCTATATATAAAAGCTGTTTATTTCTTTCGGGTGGTGGTGTTGAAAAGAAAGCAGGAACAACTGATTTGGAGAAATTGGGCGGATATGCTAAAGTTATGCCGATTACCTTTGTTGCATTCTTAATTGCATCATTTGCGATTTCAGGGGTTCCGCCATTTAATGGATTTGCCTCCAAGTGGATGATTTATCAAGGGATAATAGAGACGGGAAAAGATGGTGGATATTTGTGGATTATATGGCTCGTTGCGGCGATGTTTGGTAGTGCATTAACATTGGCAAGTTTTATGAAATTAATCCATTCGATTTTTTTAGGGCAACCTTCAAAAGAGCATCAGGCTTCTATAGCTAAACAACCCAAAATCGGTTCGGCGATGGTTGTTCCGATGATTTTGTTGGCATTCTTGTGTGTGATCTTTGGTGTATTCGCTTATCAGATTCCTTTAAAATGGTATATTTTCCCAAGTTTGGGGAAGGAAGTAGCGTTCACGGGAACCTGGTATTCAGGATGGGCGACAATCCTGATTATTATAGGTATTGTTATTGGTTATATTATTTATCTTCTCGGGACTCTTAAAAGTGCGAGAGTCACAGATGTATTTGTTGGGGGAGAAAAAGTAGAGGAATATCCTGATATGAGGGTTTCAGGTGTGGAATTTTATAACACGATTAAAGAGGTTGGTATTTTGAAGGGTATTTATAAGTTGGCAGAGAAAAAGGTATTTGATATCTATGAGGTGTTCAAACAAATAACTTTTGGTTTTAATGCTATATTACGTGTTTTGCATACAGGTGTGATGACTACATATCTGGCATGGTGCTTGTTGGGAATGATTATTCTTTTCTATGTCTTGATGAGATAAATTAACTTAACGTAATGCGACATTTATGTTGCCCCCTCCCTAACCCTCCCCCTATAAATGGGGGAGGGAAGGGTGGGGGTGTGGTGAGGTAAGATGGTAGAACTGAATGTTTTGATAATATTTATGATTATTGGAGCATTGATTGCAATAGAGGTGAAGCATTTGCTTTCATCAGTAATTGCTGTTGGTGCGGTTGGTTTAGGGCTTTCATTGACTTTTTTAGATTTAAAGGCACCTGATGTGGCAATTGTCCAACTTGTTGTGGAAATATTATCGGTGATTTATTTAATAAGAGCAACATTAAAGAGAGATCTTCCTTATGCAACGGAAAAAGGATTGTTTCTTCAGGCTTTAGTTGGATTAATCTTTATTGCGATCTTTTTGGTTTTTGCTGTCCAATGTTTATATGAGTTACCGGAGTTTGGTCATCCAATAATGAGAGTTGCGAAGACGTATTTGGAGGATGGACTGGCAAAGACGGGGGCAGCAAATATTGTCACGGCAATAATTCTTGATTTCAGAGGGTATGATACTCTGGGTGAAGCCACCATATTATTTACTGCAGTTGTTGGTGTCTTGGCAGTAATGCGTGAGATTGGAAGAAAAAAGGAAATAACACACCCCAACTCCTCTCAAGAGGGGAAGGAAAAGGGAGAAGTTAATGAGTAAAGAGCGAGATAAGGGGATGTCATTAATAGTTAAGACGATTACGCGTCTGACTGTGGGACTCATATTTCTTTACGGTGTATATATTATTGCTCATGGTCATTTGTCTCCTGGTGGAGGTTTTGCTGGTGGAGTTATAATTGCATTGTCTTTTATTCATCTGGTGTTAGCCTATGGTAAAGAGACGGCATTTAAGAAGCTATCACAATCAGGGGCTGCAGTTTTTGAAAGCTTGGGAGCAATAATGTTTTTAACAATAGCTTTACTTGGACTTATAGGGGGTTACTTTTTCTTAAATTTTATAAGTAAAGGGACACCATTTAAACTATATAGTGCTGGGATAATACCTTTGTGTAATATAGCAATATGTTTAAAGGTAGGAGCGGGGCTTTTTGCTATATTTATTGCCCTAATTTTATTAAAATTTGATGTGGAGAATAAGAAATGATGCCTTACTTGCTTTGTCTGATACTTTTTTGCGAGGGACTCTATTGTGTATTGAGAAAGAGAAATCTCATAAAAATTATCATTGGTGTTATGATAATGGATTATGCGGTTAATTTATTCTTTGTATTAATTGCCTATAAGATGAATGGGCGTGCCCCTATTTTATCACCTGATACTACTATTATGAATATGGTTGATCCATTACCTCACGCATTGGTTCTTACATCAATTGTTATTGGTCTGGCAACAACAGCGTTGTTTATAGCCATTGCAATAAGAATATATCAGAAATATGGAACATTTGATATTACTAAGATTAAGGAATTAAAAGGATGATAGAGACTTCTCAAATAATACCGCTATTTGTTGCCATACCTCTTGGCGGCGCGTTTTTAACTTCTTTGACAAGCAAGAAGTTAAATTGGTTAGCGGATATTCTGGGTATTGGAGCAACTCTTGTTCTGTTTGTTTTGTCCCTTATGTCTGTTCGTTTAGTGTATTTATATGATATACTTATATATAAAGTAGGGGCATGGAATCCTCCTATTGGTATAGTGATGGTGATGGATGGATTGACTTCGTTTATGCTTGTGACTGTGAACTTGGTGGCGTTTTTGATTGCTTGTTATTCTATAAATTATATGGAGAAATTCACATCAAAATGGAGTTTTTACACATTGTTTCTATTGATGCTTGCTGGAATGAATGGCGTAATTGTTACTGGTGACTTATTTAATTTATTTGTATTTTTAGAAATAGCGGCTATATCGAGTTATGCTCTTGTTGCTTTTGGAACAGAAAAGCACGAACTTGAGGCTGCATTTAAGTATGCTATTATGGGTTCGGTCGGTTCTCTCTTCATCCTGCTTGGCATTGCGTTTTTATACGCTTACACTTCCACATTAAATATGGCTGATATGGCAAGAGTAATCAAGGAACAAGGAGCTTCTAACGTTACGATTTTGGTAACCGTTCTCTTTTTGATGGGCTTTGGATTTAAGGCGGCGCTCGTTCCTTTCCATGCCTGGTTACCTGACGCACATCCTTCTGCACCAGCTCCCATCTCAGCTATGTTGTCTGGGGTGTTGATAAAATCGTTGGGTATTTATGCATTATGTAGGATAATATTTAATGTTATAGGAATGACTACACCCATTTCAAATATATTGATGTTTTTAGGTGCATTATCGATGGTTGTTGGAGTCTTTTTAGCTATTGGGCAATGGGATTTTAAGAGGCTTTTGGCTTATCATTCGATAAGTCAGATAGGTTATGTAGTGCTTGGAATAGGCATTGGGACTCCTCTTGGGATTTTGGGTGGTTTATTCCATCTTTTTAATCATTCAGTATTTAAGTCTTTGCTCTTTTTAAATTCCGGTGCTGTTGAGTATTCGACAGGAACGCGTGATTTAAAAGAAATGGGTGGATTAGCCTCGAAAATGCCGATGACAGGTTCGACGAGTTTTATAGCTTCTATGTCAATTGCGGGGATTCCACCGTTCAATGGTTTCTGGAGTAAGTTAATCATAATAATTGCAGCTGTGCAAGCAAGTCATTACTGGTATGCATTCTGGGCAGTTTTGGCAAGCATTTTAACCTTAGCGTCCTTTATGAAAGTGATGAAATATGCCTTTTTAGGGAAGTTGGGGGAGAAGTGGAATCGGATAAAAGAAGTCCCTGGATTTATGCAATTGTCGATGTTGTTGTTAGCATTGATTTGTGTAGTGGGTGGCTTATTAGTCTTGCCCAGTGTGAGCGAAGTTTTCCTACGCAAGGCATCAGATGCTCTTTTACAAGGAGTAGATTACGCAACTACGATATTGAGTAATGTGTAGCGGTTTGATTTATCAAACTCTCTTGTTGTGTGAGATTCATCTCGCATATTTGTGCGGTAGGGATGTCGCACCACGAGACAAAAAATTGGTGTAATCCAGATGAAAAGTAAGATAATTTTATTCATTGTGGCATTTGTTGTATGGTGTTTATTGACCTGGATTCCGGATGGTCAACATTTGTTTGTAGGAATTTTCGCTGCTCTTTTAGTAGCGATTTTAGCGGGTGATTTGTTTGTGACAAGACCTCATACTTTGACGCACCCATTACGATATTGGTATTTTCTTGTTTATTATTTACCTGTGTTTTTATGGGAATGTCTTAAGGCGAATTTAGATGTTGCTTATAGAGTTTTGCATCCTCAATTACCCATAAAACCGGGGATTGTTAAAATAAAAACTAATTTAAAGAGCGATGCAGGACTTACATTTCTTGCCAATTCTATTACACTTACTCCTGGCACAATGAGCGTGGATATTGATAAAGAAAATGGTATAATATATATACACTGGATTAAGGTGAAGGCTACGGACACAGAGGAAGCTACAAAAATTATCTCTGAGCATTTTGAGAGAATTCTAACAAAGATTTTTGAATAATGTTGTAATGGACGGGGATACCTGTCCCGGAAATGTGGTGCGAGCTTTATCCTAAATCAAGTTCAGGATCAACTCGCAGTCTGTTATTGCGGCAGGGATGTCGCACCACAAATAAAATGTGGAATGCGGTAGCTTGCTACCGCTTTGTAATACGAGGATTTGGTCTCGCAAAACGAGTTTATAAGAAAAGCAGAAGCAAGCTTCTGCTAATGTAAAGCGAAAGCAAGCTTTCGCACTCCAAAGAAAAAGGAATTTAACGAAGGTTAATGGTATGAAAATAGTGAGATGGTTAATAGGAGCAATTATTCTAATAGGAATTATTGCTTTGATTATATTGCACCCATTTCCATTTCTTTTTTACTCCGATCTCCCTTATGTCGGTGTTATAGGAAGAGCACTCTACATAATTATTTTAGCAGCTTTTATGTGCCTTTATCGGATTATGTTAGGACCGACAAGTGCTGATAGAATTGTCGCAATTGATATAATGGGGGTTCTTATAGTTGGGTTTTGTGCAATTTTATCCATTTCGACCGGGAGGTCATGGTATATTGATATTGGAATAGTGTGGGCATTGCAGAGTTTTATCAGCACATTAGCACTGTCCAAGTATTTAGAAGGGAAAGATTTTGATGAGTAGCACAATCGGTTTAATATTTATCATTATAGGATTAGCTTTTGATGTTTTTGGGTGTTTAGGGCTTGTGCGTCTTCCGGATATATATAATCGTTTGCAGGCGGCAACAAAGTGTGTTACCCTGGGAACTTGTAGTATATTATTTGGAACATTTATTGTAGTTGGATTTACTTCAGCAGGAATAAAGTCACTTTTGTGTATTATATTTATTCTGTTGACTGCACCGGTAGCAGCACATGCTTTGGCAAGAGGAGCGCATCGCTCCGGAATAAAGCTCTGGGATGGTAGTGTTATTGATAGATATGCTGAGGATAAAGAGGGAGAAGCAGAGAAAAATAAATAAATTTTAACTATGGAGAGCGCAAAAAGAATTATTTAGACAGGATTGAACGGGATTAGACGAAAATTTAAAATGTAAAACCGACAATTGAAAATTATCAATCAGTTAGTAAGTTAATCGGTTGTCAGTTTATCATTGTTCTTCGTGTCCTTCGTGGTTTAATACTGTTGATATTATATGTTTTAAGATTTATGTTTAAGGTTTAAAAGTCAAAATGAAATATCCAAAGATTAGAGAATTAATCGAGGCAATAAAAGCGTTAATTGTAGGACCTTATACTTCGAAATTTCCTTTTGAACCTCATCAACCTCATCCTAATTTCAGAGGTCAACCTAAGTATAATCAGGATAAATGTGTTGGCTGTTTAGCTTGTGAAGAGGTTTGTCCCGTAAATGCTATTGCCCACAATGACTCAGTGGATAAATCAAATCCGATGAGAACAATGATTCATTATACTGATACTTGTATCTTCTGTGGTCAATGTGAAGCGGCTTGTATTGCTGGTCACGAAGGTATTAAACTTTCAAATGATTTTGAGCTTTCCTTTTTTGATAGAAAAGAGGCTTATGAAACTATTGAGAAGGAATTAGAACTTTGTGAGATTTGTGGTGAACCGATTGCCTGTAAAGATCATTTGAAATGGATAGCTGAGAAGATTGGTGAATTAACCTATTCAAGTCCGACCTTATATTTATCCCGCTTGAAAGACCTTGGAATTATTGATGTAAATCTTGTCTCTGCATTAAAAGACTATGGTCGCTCCGACAGAGTCAAAATACTCTGCGCCCGTTGCAGAAGAGAAACTACTTTAACAACGAAGTAACCTTTAATAATAAATCTCACGCAGAACTCACAGAGAACGCAGAGATAGATAATTCAGTTGTCAAAAACAGTTAATATCTACTAAGCCATTTTTTCTATAAACATTTTGCTCCTTTCGGAGCGAGATTTAAAGACATTGATGAATTAGGATTGAGACCTCTGAAAAACTAACAAACGACGCTATGTCATTCCTGCGAAAGCAGGAATCCAGGAGTTTTTAAACAACTTTAATGTAATTCTGGATTCCCGCTTACACGGGAATGACAAATTAACCAGTATTTCAGAGATCTCGGATTGGTAATTATGTTCTTGTTTGATGATATTCTAAAAGGAAAAATTATTATTGTTGGAGTTGGTAATACGCTTCGTGGGGATGATGGATTCGGTCCAGCTTTAATAGAAAAGTTGAAAAAAAATTTTGAAGAAATTGGAGATAGACAATACAAGTCTATCCCCATTTTAATTGATGCGGGGAATGCACCTGAAAATTATGCTGGAAAGATTGCTAAAAAGAAGCCAGACACTATTTTAATCGTTGATGCAATTGATTTGGGTTTGAAACCAGGGGAATACGAAATTATCAAAAGGACAGATATGGTTGAGACAGGCTTTACCACTCACAATATGTCATTGAGTATGTTTATTGAATTTTTAGAGAAGGAAACAGGAGCTGAAATTTATATTTTAGGAGTTCAACCAAAGAATGTTAATCTTGGTGAAGAAATATCAGTAAGCATTCAAAATACCCTTGATGAAATATCGAGATTGATTTTTGGCCAATTATTTTAAGAAAATAACTGTTTAGAAACTAATCATAATTCCATAAGGACAAGATTGCCAATCCTTCACTTTGTTCAGGACTTCGGCTCACCACTCTTTTTACTCGCAAAGGATACTTCTTCTCTGTCATTTGGAGTATATATTAATCTCCTGCCCACAATTCGAAGTCTTCTAAAGATATTATAGATATGTGTATGGAATATGTAATTGCTTACTTACCTATACGGCCTTGCAATGATACTTCTATTATGTCATTGTGTGTTGAAATATGAGTTATATTTTAAAAAGATGGAACCTTGTTGTTTTTTTACTCCTTCAAGAGAAAAGTTAGCGTCAGGTTTATTGCCAAGGTGAATTAACAAATTGGGCATCGCTATCTCACCTTTGGGATTTTATTTTCAATCTTTGGGCAGATATTTTTCTACTTTCATATAATGATTTTTCTTCTAATCTTTTTTCTGGACAACCTTCAGATATTACAGAGAATATGTGTCATTAAATTAAGATGAAATTAGCTTTCGTTTAGGAAATGAAGATTAGAGAAAAACTGAATCATTTTTTGCTTCGTGTGGGCAGACGTCTGGAGTTAAGAAGGGTTTGGGCCTATCCTGAAACCTTACAGTTAGTTCCAACGAATGCTTGTAATTTACGATGTAAGAATTGCCCAAAGACATATTATCCAACAGATACAAGACATTTGAGTTCTGATGTATACACTCGAGTAAAAGAAGCCCTCTTTAAGAATATAAGGGTGTTGAATCTTCAGGGGCTTGGTGAGCCTTTGATAGCTCCACTATTTCCACAAATGCTTGAGGATGCTGAAAAGCACAGACTAAAAGTCATATTTGTCACAAACGCAACTACTCTTGATAGAGCAATGACAAAAAAGCTTGTTAAAATAGGTGCGATTATTACAATTTCTCTTGATGGGGCAAAACCCGAGACTCATGAAAGGGCTCGTCCCGGTTCAAAATTCTCACAAGTGATGGAAGTATTTGATATATTTAAAGAAGAGAAACAAAGACAGGAGAGTTCTGGTTTTGTTTTAAATATTAATACTGTTGTCAATGTTATGAATGTAAACGAATTGGAAGGTATAATAGATATTGCGGCAAGATACGGGATAAATTGTATAAATCTGATAAATCCTGCCATAGGAGAACGAGATGATGAATTTGCAAAGGGTGCGATAGGGAACCATCCAGAGTTACTATCTTCGCAAATTAATGATCTAATAATGAAAGCTCAGACAAAAGGAGTATATCTTTCTTTCCCCGATTTTATACTTAAATATGCTAAAAAAAACGGTAACGATAGTCATAATTTAAAAAGAGATGAAACTTCTGAGACAATTTTAGGTAAAAGGCTGTTTCCGGGTAAATGTCTTGATCCGTGGAATATGATTTATATTGATGTAGACGGTTGGGTACGTCCCTGCTGCAGGGCAATATGGCTTGGTATGGGGAATATTTTAGAAAATACTTTCTGGGAAATTTGGAATAACAAACATTACAGGGAACTTAGGGGATGTATTAATACGAATAACCCCCCCGACTTTTGTAGAACTTGTAACACGAACTGGGGAATAAATCGTGGAGATGAATTCTATCTGGAGAAACTCCGGCAAAGAGGTATTCAACTCCAAGACCCTCCCTTAATTGGTATAAGGGGTAATCAAGAAAGTAAATAAAAAGGGTTCAGATATGCTTTTTGGATGGGAATTATTAACTGAAGAAGAAGAAAATATAATAGCAAAAGGGATAAAAGAAGGAAAAGTATACGCTGGTCCATTCCATCTTGTTCTTTTTCCGACAGATAGGTGTAATATAGATTGTTTCTTTTGTTATACTTCAAAGCTCAGAGAAATAGGGGATGAATTGGAGTGGAATGTTCTCAAAGGGGCATTAGATGAAGGTGTAAGGATGGGTGTAAAAGGTGTTAGTTTTGGGGGAGGGGGGGAATCGTTTATTCATAAAAGTTTTAAACACATCCTTGATTTTATAGAGAGTCATTCTTTGAAAGTTGATTCAATAAAAACTAATGGCACAACAATGACCCTTGAGACAGCTCGGAGATTAATAAAGTTGGGTCTTAAGAGAATTACAATAAGTTTAAATGAAACAACACCAGAAACCTATGCTAAAATATCACGCTGTTCTCCTCATTTATTTGAGAAAGTGATGAGTGGAATAGATAATATAGTTAAAGCGAAAAGAGAAGTCGGTTCTGATTGCGAAATTAGTGTTCAAATTTTTGTATGGAAAGATAATTATCATCGGCTAAAAGAGATGATTTCTGGAATTTTGAAAACTGAAACGGATTTTATTTATTTATCCACCATAGATCAGTTACCAATGGAGCTGAAATTTAATACTGAGGAAAAAGAAGAGCTAAAAGATTTGGTTCGAGATATAATGAAAACCTATGCGGAGAAGTTACAATGTAATTTTATTTCTGAAGGATTACAACAGTTTGTAATGGAAGAGCAGTATAAAATTTCCCCGCAGTCAGTTTGTTTACCTGATTCCTGTAAAACGCCAAATCGGATTGAATATTGTTATATAGGTTGGTATTCTCCGGTAATTGCGGCAAGCGGTGATGTTTTTTCGTGTTGTCATTTTTCCAATGATAAAGAGAAATCATTTGGTAATTTACATAAAGAGTCTTTAGCAGAGATATGGTATGGGAAAAGGGCACAGAGGTATCGAGCTGAGATGGTACATCTTTTATTGACAGAGGCAAATAGAGAGTTATTGCCAAGGAGAATGCGTTTTATATCGCCTTTGTGCCTTGAACGATCTTTATGTGCCTTTAATTATTATTTAGGTTCACCTGATTTTTATTTTGAAATTCATAATTGGGCAGAAAGCGGTCCCAGAAAAAGATATAAAACCATCCAAAGAATGAAAGCGAATTCATATGATGTCTTACGACGTGGAAAAAGACTATTGAAGAGCTGGCTTCATTTCTAACCGCCTTTCTATAGGATTAAAAAATCAAAGATTTTTATTGACATTTAGTGCTTAAGTAGGAAGTATATTGATTCAAGTTTGTGAAAAAAATAACAGACCCTAAAATCCAAAATTTCCGAAATTAGCGAAATTGCAAAACGAAGAATTTTTAAATTAAGGCTTACTGAATGATTAAAGAAAAATTATTAACTACTACCGAAATCTCAAAATATTGTAGTGTAACAACAGAAACTGTCGCTAATTGGATTAAAAGTGGTAAACTTAAAGCAAGCGTTACACCGGGCAAAAGGTATAGAATAAGGGTCGGCGATTTTATAGATTTCCTGAATAGTTTAGGTATGCCCATACCTGACGAATTTAAAGATTTATCCAAAAAAGAAAAAGAATCGGGGGAAACATTTCCAATGTTTGAGAGAATATTACCCAAGAAAAATCTACAACAGTTTATTGATAAGTTGAAAGAGAAGGCAAAGGTTTTTGCACCTATTGCTAAAGGAAAGAATTTCGTCTTTGATGAAGTCTCTAATGCGAAGAAGATAAGGTTTGATTATATCACAACGATTATTCCACCAAAGAGGTTTTTTATTCCCTCGCAGGAGACATTATTAAAATTCAATGTTGAAAAATTTAATGTTGAGGAAATCGTTCCATCTAAAGGGGAGATTATTCTATTAGGTGTTCATCCCTGTGATATGCAAGGTATATTGCGATTGGATTATGCATTCTCAAAGGGAAATCCTGAAAGTATCTATTTGAGTAGACGTGAAAAATCCACTATTATTGGGGTTACTTGCAATCCTGATGAATATTGTTTTTGTAACAGCGTTGGAACGAATGATTCCGAGAAGGGATTTGATTTATTCTTTGCTGATATCGGGCAGAGTTTTCTTGTGAAAATTTTGAGTGATAAGGGAAAGAAGCTTATAGCACAAGTTGAGACTTTTGATGTAACTGATATAGATAGAGATGAGGCAAAAAGAGCGATTGCGAGATGTAGTGATTTAAAAGGGAAACAGATTGAGACGGCTGTGGAGAATTTACCTTTACTATGCAGGAATGGTGAGAGTTCTCCAATGTGGGATGATGTGGGGAAAAAATGTTTATCCTGTGGAACGTGTAATCTTGTGTGTCCAACCTGTTACTGTTTTGATGTGCGAGATGATGTGGAATTAAGTTTTAAACAAGGGGTGAGAGAGAGATTCTGGGATAGTTGTCAATTGGAAGAATTTGCTCAAGTGGCGACAGGGGAGTCTTTCCGTGAGGATAGAAAGAACAGACAGAAACATAGATTTTATAGAAAGTATAGATATCTGATGCCGGAGTACGGTTCTCCGTTCTGTGTTGGATGTGGGAGATGCAACAGGCAATGTGTAGCAAAAATTAATATCGTTGAGATTGCCAATGAATTAACTAAAGGGATTATGGTGTAATAACAACCCCCTAATTATTTAAGAATGCTATGTGGTGCGAGATTCATCTCGCATAGAATTGCGACATAAATGTCGCACCACAAATCAATGGAATGAAGTTTATTTGTGGGTGATTAAATGGAGGAAAAGATGGTCAATGCAACTAACTTTAAAGAAAAAAAATCGTTGTATGTTCCGAAACCTGGCGAAGTCATTAAGGTAGTGAATTTTACTGAACTTGAAAAACTCTTTGAATTAAAACTATTGAATGGTCAAGAACTTGGACATAAGCCAGGGCAATTCGTTGAAGTATCCGTATTTGGCTATGGGGAAGCGCCAATTTCAATTTCATCATCACCAACAAGGAATGGTTCATTCGATTTATGCGTGAGAAAAGTCGGGACTCTCACTGCCGCCCTTCATAATTTAAAAACTGGAGACGTTGTGGGAATTAGAGGACCTTTTGGAAATGGCTTCGATACAGAATTTCTTAAAGGAAAAGATATTTTATTTATTGGTGGTGGTATTGGAATGGTTCCTTTGAGGTCACTGATACAGTATGTGCTTGATAATAGAGGGGATTATAATAAAGTAATGATATTATATGGAGCGAAGACTCCGAAGGAATTGCTTTTTGTTGAAGAAACTCAGCAATGGTCAGAGCGTGATGATATTGAATATTACGTTACAGTCGATAGAGGAGATGAAAGTTGGAAAGGTCACACGGGAGTCATTACAACGCTTATTCCACCTCTTGATATAAACGTTAAGAATACCTATGCGGTAGTTGTAGGACCACCGATAATGTACAAATTTGTTATCCTTGCTCTAAAGGCGAAAAATATACCGGATAAACAGATAATAATGTCACTTGAGAGACGAATGAAATGTGGTGTTGGGAAATGCGGACATTGTCAGATGGACCATATTTATGTCTGTCAGGATGGTCCCGTTTTTAATTATGCACAAATTAAGGATTTCAGGGAGGCTCTATAATGACGAAGCCAAAAGTAGCATTTTTCGATTTTACGGGGTGTGAGGGATGTCAGCTTCAGAAAATAAATTGTGAGGATGAGCTAATAGATATTCTAAATGCTTATGAAATAGTGAATTTTCGTGAAGCGAGCAGTGTAAGAAGGGATGATTATGAGATAGCCTTTGCAGAGGGTTCGATTAGCAATTCTGCCCAGGAAGAAATGATTAAGAAGATAAGAGAGAAAGCAAAGATATTAGTGGCTCTGGGAGCGTGTGCATCAACAGGTGGATTGAATATATTAAAGAATTTTCAGGATATTGAGGAAGTTAGACATTACGTTTATGGTGATAAGGCACATTATTTTGATACAATCCCTGTAAAGCCTGTGGATAAGGTCGTGAAGGTTGATTATTATGTTCACGGATGTCCGATGGATAAAGGTGATTTTATCAGAACGGTTAAGTCGATTTTACTTGGTAAAAAGCCTGCATTGCCTAAATATTCTGTATGTGTTGAGTGTAAGATGAAGGAAAATGAGTGCAGATTTGATTATGGGGAAGTATGTTTGGGACCGATAACGAGGGCAGGTTGTGGAGCAAGATGCCCCTCGAATGCGTTTTATTGTTTCGGTTGCAGGGGATTGGTTGACAATCCTGCAGCGAATGCGGAAAAAGAAGTATTGGCAAAAAACAATTTAACACCTGAAGAGATTGTTTTGAAATTTAGACTCTTCTACGGATATTCGGAGGTATCGAAATGACAACAAAACCAGTGAATATGGATATAAACGTTCACCACGTAACAAGAGTGGAAGGACATGGGAATATAGTTGTTGATATAAAAGATGGGCAATTAGAAAAGTGTTATTTTAATGTGGTTGAGGCACCAAGATTTTTTGAATCATTCTTGAGAGGGAGAAATTATACAGAGTCAGCACTGATAACAAGTCGGATATGTGGAATTTGTTCTCCAGGGCATCAGTTAACAAGTCTGAAAGCGACTGAGAAGGCGATGGGAATTCAACCTTCTGAACAGACAATAATATTAAGGAAAATTCTTGCGGATGCAGCAACGCTTCAAAGTCATATTCTCCACGTTTATTTTCTTGCGGCACCTGATTTATTGAGTGTCCCTTCTGTTATTCCACTTGTTGCAACACATCCAGATGTTGTCAAGAGGGCATTGAGACTTAAAAAGCTCGCAAATGATATTTGTGATGTAGTCGGTGGGAGATCTGTTCATCCCAACAGGATGATACCTGGTGGAGTTACGATGGTGCCAACTGTTAGCGAGTTAAAAGAATTGCAGAAAAGATTAAAAGATGCGGTTCCTGATATTCTCGCAACGGTTGAGACGGTGAAATCTCTTGCAGGCAATTTACCTGATTTTACGCGTGAGACAGAGTATATTTCGTTGAAGTCAAAGAAAGAGTATGCAATTTATGATGGTGATATTTTTTCTTCGGATACGGGGGCGACAAAGGTTGATAATTACAAGAAGATGACGAATGAGAAAATTGTAGAACATTCTTCAGCAAAACACACATCCGCAAATCGCTCTTCATTTATGGTGGGAGCTTTAGCAAGATGTAATAATAGCAACGATATGTTTAATGAGACAGCACAGAAGGCAGCAAAAGAGTTAGGTTTTAAAGCACCTTGTTTCAATCCATTCTTTAACAATGTGGCTCAGGTAATAGAGGCTGGATTGGTTGTTCAGAGGATGATAGAGGATATAGATAAGTTAATCCAAATGGGACCGAAGGAAGAACCGAGACCGAAGATAAAAGTGAAAGCAGGTCAGGGAGTCGGTTGCACAGAGGTTCCGAGAGGTATTTTATATCACGATTATACTTATGATGAAAATGGAACTGTAATCGGGGCGAATTGTATTATTCCAACGAATCAGAATTTTTCGAATATTGATGATGATATGAGAAAAATGGTTCCGGAATTGGTTGATGCCGGAAAAAGCAGAGACGAAATCACCTTCGCTTTAGAAGTGCTTGTTCGTGCTTATGACCCGTGCATATCTTGTTCAGTGCATTTTCTTAAAGTTAGATTTAAATAATTAATGTAAGGGACGCATATATGCGTCCCCTACAAGTGATCTATATAATGAAAAAGAAAACAAATAAAAAGAAGATTAAAGTAATAGGATTGGGGAATCCTTTAGTTGGCGATGATGGTATTGGAGTCGCTGTTATTAAAAAATTAAAACAGAAATCTTTACCTGAAGATGTTGAAGTCATAGATGTCGGTTGTGACCCACTTGCCATATTAGAGCATCTTAATTGTAAGAAGGTAATAATAGTTGATGCAGTGAAAATGGGGAAAAAGGCTGGTGCAGTGATTAAGTTCACACCTGATGATGTTGATATTATTGATGATTCAAAGAATTTTTCACTGCATGGTATAGGGCTTGGATATGCTTTAAAACTGGCTCGGAAATTTTATAGAGAAATTGATGTTAAAATTGTTGGTATCGAACCGTTCGATGTAAAAGTAGGTAAGGATATTTCAGAAAAAGTGTTGCGTGTAATCCCAAAAGCTGTTAGTAGTATTTTAGAAGAATTAAAATAATTATTTCACTCAGAGGCGCAGAGAACGCAGAGAGAGTATTTAACCACGAATTTCACGAATCTTCACAAATAGAATTTGTGGGGGTTGCAATACACCTCTATAAATAATTCGTGTTCATTTGTGAGATTCGTGGTTTCAAGTTGTTTTTAATTAAGAAAAGGAGAAGAAGGGATGGCAAAGATATTAATCATTGATGATGATCCTGACATTGTTGAGGCGATGAAGATGGTTCTTGAACATAATAAATATGAGGTGATAACGGCGGATGAGGGAGAATTGGGGTATAAGATGGCGAAAGTAGAGATGCCTGATTTGATAATTCTCGATGTTATGATGGCGACTATTGATCAGGGTTTTCACATATCATATAAATTGAAACAGGATGAAAAGCTTAAATCGATACCGATATTAATGGTAACATCGATTAGTGAGAAAACGAAATTCAAATTTGATCGAAAAAGAGATGAGGACTTTATACCTGTAGATGATTTTGTTGAGAAACCAATCAAGCCAGGTGAGCTTATTGCAAAGATTGAGAAGATGTTGAGTAAATAAATAAATACAAATGGATTTGAGGCTTAAAAAGGGGGCAGATATTAATTATCTGTCCCCCTTTTTATTTTGTCTATTAATTCTAACTTGAAATTAAGATAACATAGAGTTAAAGGTTTTATGTTTCAAGTTTAAAGAAATTGATTTCATATATTCAAATACTCAGATTGAAGTCACCTGTAAATTATGATAAAATCAATTAATATATTAAAGAAATATAGAAAATATTTAATAATTCTTCTCATCTCATTCGTATTTATATTTCTTTTTTATATGTGCTTAACGCCGTATGATTATTGTTGTTTTAAGTGCGGAGCATATAAAACGCAATTTGGTAAAATAATTAAAAATCCGATTTCAGAGTACATAGAAAAGATAAATAGTAAAAAATGTGAACATAAATGGATTGTTAATTCTTATATGTATGGTTTTGTTGATTGTTTTGCTGCTTTCCGAATTCCAATATGTAACAATTCTACACATATTATGCATGCGGTTGATTCAATACCAGAAGATAGCTGGAAAAAAGATCTTATAAATGCAATGACTGATGAAAAAAACAAACTTAAATGGGTTGTTGCAATGGTTTTGAATGAACTTAGTATGGAGTTGGATAAAACGAAAAATGATTTTGATTGGGAATTATGGAGAGAAAAATATGTGGAGATATTTTACCCGGAATATGATTTGAATAAGGCAAGGGGAAAAGCAGATAAAATAATGGATAAAATTAAAAATAATGAATATAGTGATTTTCGTAATTCTTATAACCAGTCGAATTATCACGAACTTCAAAGGGATTTAGAGTTAGAAAAAAAGACTAAATCATTACTAAATTGAGGGATAAGGATACCTTTTTCTATATTAATTGTTCTGGAATTAATTAAATATATTATTCTTTTGGTTATATGTGTTAGAAATTATGAAGAGATGGTATATCATAGTCGTAGGGATACTACTTTTAATATTTGTTGGGGAGAGTTTATATACAAATTATAACAAGTCATTGGCGAATGATGAGTTGAAGCATCTTGATACGGGGCATTATTTTCTTGCGAAGGGGGTTTGTTGTAAAGGGGTCGATAATACTCCATTAATTGTTTTAAACGCCTTGCCATTGCTGAATGATTTGGCATATATTCCCGCTGAGGATTATGGTGCATTTTATAATGGTTGGAAGTATCATAAATATTTATTCTGGGAGCGATTGCCAACTCTCTTATTTGGGTTATTATTAGGGATAATAATTTTTAAATGGTCAAAAGGATTGTGGGGAATTTGGGGTGGGTTATTGAGTTTATCTTTGTTTGCATTCTCGCCAGAAATTATTGCGCACTTCTCCTTAGTTAGTCCTGATGCGCTTTGTGCAGCGTTGATGACTACATCTTTATATTTCTTTTATAAACTTCTTCAGGCAATTAGAATAAAAGGGGTAAATGAGAAATTTCTTAATAAACGCATTGTCTTCTTGATTATCACCAATGGGATTTTTCTCGGTCTTGCGCAGATTGCGAAATATACTTCCTTAGGTCTCTTCCCGATTTTCTTTTTTATTATACTCATTTGCATATTTCACAGAAAAGATTTTGCTTCTAAGAAAATTATTCTTTTTATTCTTAGCACAATTATCATTGTTATCATTGCTTATTTGATAGTCTGGCTCTCTTATGGCGTTCATTTAGAGAATGATTATTATGAATTTGCTAATGGAAAAAAAATTTATTCTTTTGGCTTTGGAGATTATTTGAAGGGGATTCGTGAGGCGAGAATGAATTATAAAGAAGGATTTCCGTCCTTTTTTATGGGTGAGTTAAAGGAAAAAAGCGAAGGGAGACACTGGTGGCTATATTTCCCGGTTGCATTTTTAATCAAGACACCCTTCCCTATACATGTTTTAATTGTTTTATCAGTGATCTGTATGTTTACTGCAAATAGTTTCACACGCAAATTTGCTTCAAAAGATTTCCTGACAGAATTCATCATCATATTTCCAATAGTTTTTTATTTTATAATGGCGGTTTTCGGGAACTTGAATATTGGTATACGCCATATCTTACAGATATATCCTCTTCTATTTATATTCATAGGTAGATTGGGATTATGGATTGAGAATAAAAAGCTAATTCCAAAAATAATTTTGTGTGTGTTGTTGCTGTGGTATATGCTTGGTTCAATTGTTATTTCACCAAATTATTTAGGATATTTTAATGAATTGGTTGGCGGGATGAAAAATGGATATAAATATCTTGTGGATTCGAATATGGATTGGGGTCAGGATTTGAAGTTGTTGAAAAAGTGGATGGATAAAAAAGGAATTGAACAGATACAGTTCAGTTATTTTGGTTTTGGATTGCCTGAGTATTACGGGATAAAATATATTTATTTGCCAGGTGGATTAAGTAATCTTGTGATTCCTCAGGATTATAAAATCCCTCCGAAAGGCTCACAAAAAGGATTAATGGCAATTAGTGTTACAAATTTACAAGGTGTTTATTTTAAATTGAAAGGATTTGAACCGGATTATTATTATTGGTTAAAGAAACATAAGCCAATAGATATGGTTGGATCGTCAATCTTGATTTATGAAATTAAGTAAGGGATTAGGGATTAGGGATTAGTTTAATGATAAGGGTTCTTATCTGTTTTCCTAATGAGTGTATTTTGTTAATTAGATCTTCAAAAAGCTCTTTGTTTAAATAGCCCAATTCATTTGCAATAATCAATTGTGTTTCTAACTCGGCAATTGAACCTAAGGCGATATATAGAAACTGCTTGAATTCAGGTCTATGACTTCTTATATGTCCTTCTGCAATATTGGAGGGAATAGAAACTGCTGCTCGTCTAATTTGACTTATTAATCCAAACTTCTCCTTTTCGGGAAAAGACTCAGTTGCTTTATAAATTAATTTTACTAACTCAATTCCTTCCTGCCAAATAACCAAATCTCTAAAACTTTTTATCTTCTTTTCCATCACTAATCCACAATCCACAATCCCTAACAACCAATCCCCAACGCTATGGTTATGACAAAAATTAAAGTTTTTAAGCAATCACTTAATGAATTGTTAATTTTCTTTTTCAGATGTATAAGGTTTCACCTTGTCTTTATCAATTTTTATATCTTTTTCTTCGACGCCTGATTTATTTTTATCATATTTGCTATTGCTGTAAGATGGCTCTTCTTTTTGACCTTTTTCATATTTCCCTTGTAAACGAATGTCAATATCCAACAAATTATCATCATTCCTTTCATCACCATACCACTCAGACTCACCAGGACGTAAATATGCAACTACACGAATTGTTTCGCGATTATAGATATCTATAGACTTCGTCCAGCTTCTATATCCTTTTTTGTAAACTTCAACGGAATGCTCGCCATATTCTAAACCACTAATAGTAATGGGTGTTTTTCCATAATATCTTCCGTCAATATAAACACGAGCATTGTCAGGCACTGAGGTAACCCTGACTTTTCCAGAGCCATAGTCCACGTCTCTTCCCATAACTCTAAATGATGTATCATCTTCAGCATAATAATTGGTTGGATGCGATGGGGGATATGGAGGTTCTACAATAATCCTTTTATCAGGACCTTGCTCAGATCTGGTAATAGCTTGAGGTTGGGATGATTGACTTTTTTCCATTTGTTGAACTTCGCTTTTAACATTATTGATTAACTCTTCAGGTCCTCTACTTCTTTGTGGGAATGGGTCTGAGCTGGAAAAATTCAAGTATCTATCAAAGAATCTGTAACGTTCTCTTATGGCTATTGCTTTGATGTATTCTCTACCTGAAGGGCCAACCACTCTTAAATTATAAGAGGAATCAGGGATATAATAGGTTCTATTGCCATGAACAAAATTATCGCGGTCATAATAATTGGGGTATATTTGTCTGGTAGCACCAGTTGTGTCTGTGTCGAATATATAGATATATGCATCGCTATTTGTTTTGAAGCCTATCTGAATGTCTTCTCCGCTGTAATATGTTGATTGACCAACCCAGACATTAACGTTGAATCCTCCGCGATAATCAGGAGGTTCAATTATTATCCTTTCAGGTTGTCCAATGTTAGGTTTTATTTTCTCAACTGGTTGAGTAAAAATGACCAAAGGTATGATTAGGAGAATCAAAAAAATCAGATACATTTTGTTTCTTGTTCTCATAAGCGTTCCTCCTTAATTCTTTGATTAAGATGGGTTATTTCTCCCCATCATTAATATAATGCCAAAGAGTTAAAAAATGAATTATACTCATTCGCAAATTCATTCTTTACTATTCTTTGTGTCAAAGACCCTTTTTTATATCTATTTACTTTGACTTTATGATAGGTATTGTTATTCAAAGAAAATGAAATTACAACAAAAAATTTAAAAAAAAATCATTTTTGAGATTAGTGGAATATCAAAAATCTTTTACAAAATAAGAGATTGCTTTGATGTAGCGGTGCGATTTATCGCACTGCTGCATTGTTTGTCATTCTGAGTAAAAGCGAAGAATCTCGTATTTAAATATGTCGCATAAACGCGACCGCTACAGGGTCATTGCAAGCGAACGAAGTGAGTGTGGTAATCTCGTATTTTGATAAAAATAATCAGTATTTCAAAGATTTCTATCAAGAGTTTTGTTCATAATAAATTGTTTTGAGAAAAAATGATGAAAGTAAAATATTTGTAATAAACATTACAAAATTAAGTTGATTTATTTGCTTTAGTGTGTTATATTTATCTTAGATTCATTGTAAGTTAAGAGAGGTCACGTGACCTCGCTACATTAGATTGAAATTTAGAAAGTTGCATTAGTAAATATAAAATCATTTTAAAAATAAAATAATTATGAGGTATTAAAAATTGGTTAATGATGATTGGTATTTAAGACAGGTCGATGTTTTTGAGGGATTAGATGAAAGTCAATTTGAGAGTTTATTTATTCCAAGAACTTATGCAAAGAAGGACGTAATATACTCACCGGATGATATATCCGACAAAATTTATTATGTCAAGAATGGGAAGGTAAAACTCTCTAAATTTTCACCGGATGGGAAAGAAATTATCCTGGGAATATATCAAACGGGAGAAGTATTTGGAGAGATGGTGATTTATCATTCTGGTCAGAGGGAATCTTATGCTATTGCCATCGAAGAGAGTGAGATATGGATGCTCAGGAAAACTCATCTCGAAAAATTAATAATTCAGATACCTGAATTAGCAGAGAGACTGATGACTATTATTGCCCAGAGGAGATATGAAGTTGAGCAAAGATTAGAAGATGTGGTTTTTAGAACTGTGGATGAGAGATTGGCAAGTTTGATATTGGTATTAGCAAAAAAGTTTGGAGAGAACATAGGAAAGGCGACGAGAATTAATCTCAAACTTATACATTATGATTTAGCCAATCTAATTGGGTCGACAAGAGAGACCACCACCGCAGTGCTGAATCAATTTAAGCGAAAAAGATTAATAGCTATCCAGGATAAGATGATAATTATCCTTGATGAGAAAGGATTAGAAGAGCTTATAGGTAAAGAATAAATGGGTCCAGAATTCCGAATTAATTTTGAAAAAGATATTTTATTATATAAAGCATTATCAGAGAAGATAAATTGAATAAGGAATGTGCGACAACAACAATGGTTATCGACCTTTTTAATTCATAAATATAAGAGAGCCCAATTCCAAGAACTGTTATGGGAAGAAAATCAGAAGGGTTAAAGTGAAGAGCAGCAAATGTCATCCCTCCTAAAAAAATTGATAACCAAACTCCAAATTCCCTCTTAAGACATCCGTTGAGCAAGTATCTGAAAAAAATTTCTTCTACAATAGGTGAAATTATAAGGATGTTTAGGACCATAATGATTTGTGTATAAATTGTTGAGGAGGCGAACACAATTTTTACAATAGGGGCGACTTGCTTTAGCCTGAGAACTTCAGAGTTTATAAAGATTAAAACTAATAATATTGGTGTCATAGTGATGATTGTAAGAGTTCCGAATTTTATGTGAGAGAATAAATTGTGTCCACTGAACCCAATTTCCTTGAGTGGATGGTGCGTTAGTTTGTTGATAAGAGAAATCATAAAAAGTGTGATTATAGATTTAGCTATTAAATCGATGAGGACAACCGTCGAATATGGCAACTCATCAGGTATAGAAATATGTTGGATTTTATAAGAGAAGCGAACAATCAAATTTAATATTAATATCGAAAGATAAAAAATTAATGTGACAAGTATGAGATGACTAAAATTTAAACTAATTTTATTGTTTTCAGAGGGGATGGGATTAATACGTTTTTTTTTAATTTGGATGGTATTATAAATTATATTTATGACGCCTACAAAGGCAATAATATAAAGAATAATAAAGAAGAAATTCGTAATAAAGAATAATTTTGGGCTACTTTTAAGTTTCTGAATTATGTCGAATTCAGAAGGGAAAGATAAATTTTCCATAGCTTATATGTTGGGTAAAAATGAAAAATACATAAAAAAATACATAAATAAAACAAACTTTAATTAAAAATCGCATATCTTATATAATGATAAATCTAATAGAAGCAATAGAATTTTTTGAATTTGATGTGAAAAAGATAGGATTTCTAAAGAATAAAAAAATATTTTAAATAAGACTTGACATCGATAAGTTTATAAATAAGATACCCACTACTTTTTTGCTTAATAGTGAATTAGGATAAGAAAAATATTAAGTAAAAAAGACTTGACATCGATAAGAAACAATTAGTAAATTAGTTGTTTGCGTAATTTAAAAATGGTCTTTGAAAGTCATACTTCTAAATTGAGTAATTTTTGTGCGACCAGAGATGGTTCGAGAGTCTATTTTGCCCGTTGTTTTAAGGAAATCTAAAAGATTAAAGATATACAACGGAGAGTTTGATCCTGGCTCAGAACGAACGCTGGCGGCGTGGATTAGGCATGCAAGTCGAGCGAGAAAGCATCCTTCGGGATGTGAGTAAAGCGGCGAACTGGTGAGTAACGGGTGGGTAATCTGCCCATATGTGGGGGATAACCTCGGGAAACTGGGGCTAATACCGCATATAACCTGCTTATTAAGGTGAGCGGGTGAAAGGTGGACAATTTTAACGAATTGTCTGTCGCGTATGGATGAGCCCGCCTCCCATTAGCTTGTTGGTAGGGTAAAAGCCTACCAAGGCGACGATGGGTAGCCGGCCTGAGAGGGTGTCCGGCCACACTGGGACTGAGATACGGCCCAGACTCCTACGGGGGGCAGCAGTCTAGAGGCTTCCGCAATGCCCGAAAGGGTGACGGAGCGACGCCGCGTGAAGGATGAAGGCCTTCGGGTTGTAAACTTCTGTTGAGAGGGAAGAATAGCTTCAGTCCAATAAACTGAAGCGATGACGGTACTTTTCGAGGAAGCCCCGGCTAACTCCGTGCCAGCAGCCGCGGTAAGACGGAGGGGGCGAGCGTTGTTCGGAATCATTGGGCGTAAAGGGCGTGTAGGCGGATTGCTAAGTCTGGTGTGAAAGCCTCACGGCTCACCTGGATGGATTGCATCAGAAACTGGCGATCTTGAGTTCGGGAGAGGTTAGTGGAATTCCTGGTGTAGCGGTGGAATGCGTAGATATCAGGAAGAACACCTGTGGCGAAGGCGGCTAACTGGCCCGAAACTGACGCTGAGGCGCGAAAGCGTGGGGAGCAAACGGGATTAGATACCCCGGTAGTCCACGCTGTAAACGGTGGATACTAGGTGTAGATTCCTTATGGGATCTGTGCCGAAGTTAACACATTAAGTATCCCGCCTGGGAAGTACGGTCGCAAGGCTGAAACTCAAAGGAATTGACGGGGGCCCGCACAAGCGGTGGAGCATGTGGTTTAATTCGAAGCAACGCGAAGAACCTTACCT
>Ga0315274_10000335_pt1 | contig 73558 bp, 55 predicted proteins | sample YL17G02_20_MG_FD_203700 | JGI IMG/M metagenome (GOLD analysis project Ga0315274, IMG submission 203700) | Sediment microbial communities from Yellowstone Lake, YNP, Wyoming, USA - YL17G02_20 | ecosystem: Environmental > Aquatic > Freshwater > Lake > Sediment | place: USA: Wyoming | collected... | reverse complement strand
AGCAACTATTGCAAAAAGTATGATTGTTGCAGGTACAGCTAAAAAAGTTCTTGTTATTGGAACTGAGACATTATCCAAATTCACCAATTGGCAAGATAGAACCACTTGTATATTATTCGGAGATGGAGCAGGAGCAGCAGTCATAGGAGAAGTAGAACCAGGGAAAGGCTTTTTAGCTGAAGAAATAAAATCAGATGGCTCTTTAACCGAATTAATCATTATTCAAGCGGGCGGAAGCCGTTTACCCGCCTCTCCCGAAACAGTATCTAATGGTAAGCATACTGTTACTATGAAAGGAAATGAAGTTTTTAAAGTCGCAGTCAAAAGTATGACTGATTCTCTTAAAAATGCAATCAATAAGAGTGGATATTCAATACAAGATATTAAATGCGTAATCCCGCATCAAGCCAATATTAGAATAATTGAGGCTATAGCGAGAAGATTAGATGTTCCTATAGAGAGATTTTATATCAATTTAGATAAATATGGAAACACATCAGCCGCCACAATACCTATTGCACTCGATGAAGCTGTAAAAGAAGGCAAAATCAAAAGAGGCGACCTTATTGCATTCGTAGCCTTTGGTGGTGGACTTACCTGGGGAGCAAGTGTATTAATCTATTAATAATAACCGCGAAATTGCACAAAAAAAGACGATTGATTGTTCAGGATATATATCCTGAACATAAAATTTAAAGGGCAGGATTTAAATCCTGCCCAATCAATTAATAGGGAGGACACATTCCCATATGTCCCGGAACGCATATATGCGTTCCCTACAAATAAGGTAAATAACTTATGAAAATATGTATGAAGGAACGCATATATGCGTCCCCTACAAAAATTGCTTTCTTATTTCCCGGTCAAGGTTCACAGTTTCGTGGAATGGGAAAAGATTTATATGAACACTTTGAAATAGCAAAAGAACTTTATCATAAGGCAGATAAAATATTAAATTGTCCCTTATCAGAAATCTGCTTTAAGGGAACAGAAGAAGATTTGAAACAGACAAAGGTAACTCAACCTGCAATTTTTATCCATAGTGTTGTTTGTTATGAAATATTGAGGAATTTGGGTATCAATTCAGAAGGAGTTGCGGGTCATAGTCTTGGTGAATATTCTGCGCTTTACTCTGCTGGCGTATTTGACTTTGAAACAGGTTTAAAGCTTGTTAAAAGCAGAGGAGAAGCGATGGAAGATGCCTCTCAAAAAGAAAATGGGATTATGGCAGCAATTATCGGACTTGGTTTTGAAAAAGTTAAAGAGATTTGTGACCATTTAAAAGATTCAGGAGTTATCAATCCTGCCAATTTTAATTCCCCTGAGCAATTGGTTATATCGGGGTCCGAAGATGTGGTAAGAAAAGCCTGCGAAGAAGCTAAAGCCTGTGGGGCAAAATTGGCAAAAATGCTTACTGTTTCAGGTGCCTTCCATTCACCTTTAATGAAATCAGCAGAGACTGTGATGGAAAATGTCCTCAAAGAAGCAAAATTTGATGAACCTAAAAAGATTTTTGTTGCTAATGTGACAGGCACTATTGTAGAAGATACAAACCTTATTAAAAAATATCTAAAAGAACAAATCACTTCTTGTGTTTTATGGGTTGATTCCATCAAAACACTGATTAACAATGGCTTTAAAACGTTTGTAGAAGTTGGTCCAGGGAAAGTCCTCGCTGGACTGATGAAAAAAATTGACAATAACGTTTTAATTTACAATACCTCTGATTTCGAAACAATTAAAGTCTTAAAAGATAAAATCTATTCTACAGAATGAGATATAGTAGCGGTCGCATTTATGCCCCCTCCCTAACCCTCCCCCTATAAATGGGGGAGGGAAGGGTGGGGGTGCAACAAAGGGTAATTGTATGGAACTAAAAGATAAAGTATCACTCATCACAGGTTCAGGACTTGGAATTGGTAAAGCAATCACCCTGGAATTTGCTAAAGCAGGAAGTGATATCATTGTCTCGGATGTTTTAGAAGATGCTGGAAATGAAACTTGTGAAGAGATAAAAACATTAGGTCGACAAGCAATCTTTTTCAAAACGGATGTATCAAATTATGAAGATGTAAAAAATACAGTTGATAAAGCCATCGAAATACTTGGCAAAATCGACGTCCTTGTTAATAATGCTGGTATTACTAAAGACCAGCTGATAATGAAAATGAGTGAAGAAGAATGGGACAGAGTTATTGCGGTCAATCTGAAAGGAACTTTTAACTTTTGTAAAGCTGTCTCAAGATATATGTTGAAACAACGCTCAGGCAAAATTATTAATATTGCATCAATCGTGGGACAAATTGGAAATATCGGTCAGGTAAATTATGCGGCGAGTAAAGCGGGTGTGATTGGTATAACCAAAACCCTTGCGAAAGAATTTGCTTCTCGTAATATAAACGTTAATGCTATAGCCCCAGGATTCATTAAAACCAGAATGACTGATGTCCTTTCTGACAAAGCAAAAGAAGAACTGACAAAAATGATTCCGTTGAACAGGCTTGGAGAACCTTTAGATGTTGCCAAGATGGCTCTCTTCTTGGCATCCGACAATTCAAATTATATCACCGGTCAGGTTATTAGAGTTGACGGTGGAATGGTTATATCATAAAAAACAAATTTACTTTTTGGGAGGAAATTGATATGACAAACGAAGCCATTGAAAAGAAAGTAAAAGAAATCATCATCGAGCAGTTAGGTGTTTCTGAAGATAAGGTAACTCCTGATGCAAAGTTTGATGATGATTTGGGTGCAGATTCTCTTGACAGAGTAGAATTAGTTATGTCGCTTGAGGAAGAATTCGGTCTTGAAATCCCGGATGAAGAGGCTGAAAAAATTGGCACGGTTGGTCAGGCTATTAAATATATTGAGGAACACTCAGAAAAGTAATCTGAATAACGTATTAAGATATGTAGCGGTTTGATTTATGAAAATTGTGGTGCGACATTTATATCGCAAGATACTGCGAGCTAAAGCTCGCACCACAAAATGTGACCGCTACAATTAGATATGTGCGTGATGAATCACATCCCCATAAATAAATCTTATGTTAATATAAAGGTATCGCTATGAACAAACGCAGGGTAGTCATAACAGGATTGGGTGCGATTACGCCAGTTGGATTAAATGTAAAAGAGTTCTGGAACGCTGTAATTAATGGCAAAAGCGGGATAGGTCCTTTAACTTATTTCGATACCACAGAGTACACCACAAAAATCGCTGGAGAGATAAAAAACTTTAATCCACAAGACCATTTCTCTCCTAAAGACCTTCGGAAAATGGATAATTTCGTTCAATATGCACTCGTTGCTTCAAGAGAAGCTGTGAAAGATGCTGAATTAGATTTATCTAAGATTGACCCTCATAGAGTTGGTGTCATTGTCGGTGTAGGAATTGGTGGTATAAAAGTCATCGAGGAACAACTTCATATTTTAGATACTAAAGGTCCTGGAAAGGTTTCACCTTTTCTCATACCCAAAATTATTCCCAATATGGCATCGGGGATCATATCAATTGAATACGGTTTTAAAGGACCTAACTCTTGTGTTGTAACAGCCTGTGCATCAGGGACTAATTCCATCGGTGATTCTTTTAAGATTATCCAGAGAGGCGATGCAGATATAATGATTTCGGGTGGTTCGGAAAGCACAATTACAAGATTAGGAGTTGCTGGATTCTGTAATATGGGTGCTTTGTCAAGACGAAACGATGAACCTGAAAAAGCAAGTAGGCCTTTTGATAAGGACAGAGATGGTTTTGTAATTGCGGAAGGCTCTGGAATAGTCGTTCTCGAAGCCCTCGAGCATGCCATAAAAAGAAATGCTAAGATTTATGCTGAAATTATTGGTTACGGTATGACTGGTGATGCGTATCATATTACGGCACCAGATGAAACAGCAGAGGGCGGTATGAATGCTATGAAGCTTGCGCTTAATGATGCTGGTTTAGCTCCTGATGAATTGGAATACATCAATGCCCACGGGACTTCTACACCTCTTAATGATAAATGTGAAACGCTTGCCATAAAAAAGGTATTTGGCGATTATGCGTATAAGATTCCTATTAACTCCACAAAATCGATGATTGGGCATTTATTAGGAGGTGCAGGTGGTGTAGAATTTATTGTGCTTGTTTTGACCATCAAAGAAGGAATTATTCACCCGACAATAAATTATGAAACACCTGATCCGGATTGTGACCTCGATTATGTTCCAAATATAGCGAGAAAACAGGAAGTCAGGACGGGGCTGTCTAACTCTCTTGGATTCGGTGGCCATAATGCCATTGTTGTTGCGAAAAAATTTGAACAATAATTTCTTTAATAATTTTCTTTTTATATAGGCTTTGAAAACATAATTATAATGATGATAAAAATAAATGAGGGAATAAACATTAAGACTTTTTATTGTCCCTCTTTTTCATTTTAACCATATTTTTGAGAAAGGTAAATGTAAATCGAGATTTCTGAAAAACTTCAAAAACGAGATTGCTTTGTTGCGAGGAACAAAGTGACGAAGCAATCAGACTGTTCGCAAGGACTCAATTGTAGCGGTCGCATTTATGCGACGATAATCGTTTGATAAATCAAACCGCTACGTTAATATTTCAGAGGTCTCAAATTCTGATCATATTATGGACATAGAAAGACAAAATCAGTTTGAATTATTTTTGAAGCAACTAAATATCCAATTCAATAATCTTGAGTTATTTGATATTGCTTTTTGCCATAAGTCATTTGCCTATGAAAACAACCTCTCAGCAGACAACGAAAGACTCGAATTTCTTGGAGATGCTGTCTTAAGTCTAATAATAAGCGACGAGTTGTATAATCATCACTCCAATATGGCGGAAGGAAAACTGTCCAAGATACGTTCTCAACTTGTTAGTAGAAAAATGTTGTCTCATAAATCCAAGATGCTACATCTCGATGAATTATTAAAATTGGGTAAAGGCGAAGACCAAACTGGTGGTAGAAATAGGGTCTCAATATTAGCAGGTGTTTTTGAATCCTTTTTAGGAGCCATCTATCTTGATTCTGGGATTACAATGGTTCGTGAATTCATAATTACGTACATTATTAATACAGAAAAGGAACTATTTGAGGGAGATATAATAGGCGATTACAAATCTGATTTGCAAGAGGTTGCTCAGAGAAAATATCAGATGATTCCGATTTACAAGATAATAAGTGAGACAGGACCGGATCATCATAAAGATTTCATTGCCGAAGTCTATATTAATGACCAATTAATGGGGACTGGCTCAGGGAAAAGTAAAAAACAGGCTGAAGTCAACGCCGCTAAATCCGCACTTGAAAAAATCAATTCAACAATAGAACCTTAAATTAGATACATATTATAAAAAAGCATTTCCTCAGCTTTATAAAAACATTTTATAATAGAACACTTAAATCATAAAATATCTCAGTTGATTAATCTATATTTTATCATAGATTATTATTTAAAGAGTAAACTTATTTAACCACAGTCTCTTTTGGATAAATTGAGTTCCCACCGTAAGAGAATTTCGTCAGTCGATAAATGGATTCTTGCCCTTCATTGCCTTCTTTAAATGTGAACTGCACAATACCTATAGCTGGAGCTACCCATATATAATTTACTTCTCCTTTTTCTCCTTCATCAGCCGCACTTTCTTTGACCTTAAAACATTCAAAAACGCCATCTTCCATTATTATATTATCAATACCCACAACAGCACGCATCAATTTCACTACTTCTGTTTTATCATTTTTCTTAATAACTTTACCTGTTTCCCATTGACTATCAATTCTTAATGGAAATGGGAACATCATAAATCCTTCTCCGGGTCCTCCAAGGTCGTATATGAAAAATCCAGACTTATTTTTCCCATAACTCACTTTAGCAATTTTCCCATCAGGTGACTGCATCGCATAGGTATAACGGTCTCCCATAGAGCTAAAATTTTTTTCTTCAATTGTCATTGTGATAGTCGGATTTTTTTCCTCTACCTTTCCATTCACTAATTTTTTATACTCGTACTTATAACCTTTCTGCAAAGGAAACAGAAGGTCAATTATCTCCTGGTTTTTACCAAAATATGTTATGAATCTCAATGCTGTAATTTCATTTGTCTCACCACTCATTAATTTTTGTTTCACTGTTAGTATTTTTCTATCTTTAGATATATTTAAAAGAACCTCATCAGGTAAACTTTTATCATCTTCACTTATATTCGTTGAGTTATCTACAGGAAAAGACTCGAAATGATAAAATAATATCGAACTTTCCTCAACCTGATTAAATTGTGAAATAAAAATCTTTGTTGGTGTTTCAATTTTAAGCTCCAATTTCCCAGTTTGTCTTAATATGCTATAATTGATTTTCTCATTCTCGCTCTTATTATATAAGTATTTACCGTAAAATTTACTTTCAATTTTGATTTTATCTGTAACAGGTTTTTTCTCTTTCGCCAAATCGTCTTGCGAATACAAAAAGATTGTGGTTAGAAATGAAAAAATGATTATTATGGATATTATCTTTTTCATAGGGACACCTCTTTTTATTGATATTGCCTTAAAATCTTTAATTATAGAGACCTCATTTTTCAATAATTAAGTTTGAAATAAATTGAGGGGACAGACGACTTGCGTCTGTCCCCAATTTCCTATCATCGTCAAATATAACAAAAAAATGAAAAATTCCACTTGATTTCTTGTTTTTACATCAATAGATTCGTGATTCACTTTTTATTCTTAGTAAGGAGAGTAGAAAATGTACGCGGTTATAAGAGAAGGTGGAAAACAGTTTAAAGTTCAAGAAGGTGACATAATTAAGGTCCCTAAAAGGTCAGAAGAAGAAGGCAAGAAAATAACAATTAAAGATGTACTAATGATTTCTGATGATGAGAGTACAAAGATTGGTAATCCAATAATTAAGAATGCCAAAGTCGAAGCTAAAGTCCTGAAACATGGCAAGGATAAAAAAATAATTGTCTTTAAGTATAAAAGAAGAAAGGGTTATAGAAGAAAATTGGGTCATCGCCAACAGTTTACTCGGATTGAAATTGGTAAGATATTAACTGCTTAATTTTATATTATATGGTGGTAGAGTGTATCCTACCTTATAGCGGTCGTATTTATGTGGCGAATTATATGTGATAAATCACATCGCTACAAAAATCTGAAATGAGAGGTAAAGAAAAATGGCACATAAAAAAGGTGTAGGAAGTTCAAGAAATGGGCGCGATAGCCATTCACAAAGATTAGGTGTTAAGAGATTTGCAGGACAAGTTGTTTCTGGAGGAAGCATACTTGTAAGACAAAGGGGAACACCTTTTAAACCTGGACTTAATGTGGGCATCGGAAAAGATGATACATTATTTGCCAAAATAACAGGTGTCGTTGAATTTTCCCAGAGAGGAAACCAGCGTTTCATCTCTATCATTCCTGCAAATTAAAGTATAAATCTGATAAAAAAAGGCGATGAGAGTTATCATCGCCTTTTTTATTTATTTTATTTCTACTTTATTGAGGAAATTCTTCTGAAATGTTTTGACTCCTTCTTTTAGAATTTGAGTCGGGTCAGCATTTTTATCTGATAAAACGCTTTGAATTGCCGGACTCAATATCTCACTGTAAAGTTGTTGGGTGTAAAAAGGCGGTTCAAGCTTTAGATAATTCATAACATTTTCTTGATATTCCTTATAATATTCGACGTTACGATATTCATTAAAGATTTCCAACTGCTTTTTCAGTCTTTCCCCTTTGAAAATTTGTAATTGTGGAGCCCCAACTGTTTTATTATTAACAGTCAAGAATTTACATCTTGCCTCAGCCCATTCAGGGCTTATATAATAGATGCACCATTTAAATACTGCATCTTTTTTCTCTTCCGATATGTTAGGATTGATGATATAATAGTCTGCTCCCATCTGATGCCATCTTCCTTTGGGTCCTGCAGGTAATAGTACTATACCGACATTTTTCAAATCATAATTGTATTTGTATTTAAGGAAGTTTAATGCGAAATCATTTGCAGGTTCAATCATCATTCCAACTTGATTTGCCGCAAACATATTCCATATTTCTTGATAGGTGATAAGTGTGTCTGATTGAATTACATTATGTTTCCATCTCAAGTCTTTGATAAATTGCAGAGCATTGACCATTTCTGGTGAATCAAAGACAGCTTTCCATTTACCATTTTCGAATATTTCGAATTCACCACCAGCTTGCCATCCCCAGTTAAGAAAATGCCAGCCAACGCGTGGTGTTTCTCCGTTAATTGCAAAACCGATTATCCCTTTTTCTTTGTCAGTTATCTTCTTGGCGGTTTCAACAAACTCTTCCCAGGTATCAGGAGGGTTCGCTTCTCCTTTGTCATCAACAATTCCTGCTTCTTTAAACAATTGTTTATTATAAAATAATGACATACTATATGCACTGATTGGGAAGGCATATAATCTTCCATTTCTTTTGAATGGTTCTAAAACAATTTCGAGAATATCTTTACTTCCTTCCCAATTGTTAAATATATCTGTGATATCGAGAGCGAGGTTTTTTGTTGTGACAATTTCACCTTCTGTTGCCCAGGTTTGAATTAAATCGGTTAATCCACCGGTGAGTGCTCTGGACATAAATACTTCAGGTGAGTACTGCCAGCTTGTAGGTTCAACTTTTATGTTTGGATATTTTTCTTCGAATAATTTTATTTTATAATCCCATTCTTTTTTCTCATCCTCAGCTCCTTCTCTTGGACCCCCATTGACAGTTATAACAATTCTATTTGATTCACTTTTCATTTCCTTAGAAGGAGTTTGTTCACGTTTACTACAATAAAGAAATAGAAAACTGAAAGATGCAATTAATACTAAGAAGTAAAATTTTTTTATCATAGTCTACTTACCTTTAAGAATTAATTTCTTGCGATTAATAGCATTTAATAATTTGCGTTTCAACTATTTATTAAGTAAAAGTTTATAAGAAAAAAAGATCATATTGTAATAATGATTGTTTATGATACAACTCAAGAGCTGACTAACTTATTATAAGTCAAACAATTACAATAATTGATATGCAAATAGTTAAGCCATATATATGGTCTATACTTTAGAATGATAAGAGAGAAATGTAATTAATGTGCAAATTATAACGAATTTATTTTTAACTTCAAGAATAACTATTAGTTATTTGCATTGAAATTAATATAACCGATTTATTTTCAATGAATTATACAAGAATTTTATTAAGAGACCGAATATGTTTATAAAAAAAGTTATAACTTATTTATTATTAATAATATATAAAAAAAAATCGACTTTTTCTTCATTGTCGAAATTAAATTATAACTCTTTGAATTTCCGTCAATTAGGCTTCTGATAAGCATATTCGGACAAATCGGATACACAAATTATTTTCGCTTGACAATAGCTCCCGTTATGAATTAATTTTATATTGAAAATAACATATAGTTATTTTCTTTTCGTTTTTATTTTTCTCATTTTCGTATTAATTTTTTTTCTGCTTCAAAATTTTCATTCCAAAAATTTGAAAGGATCTTTTTAAAAGCAAAATTTGACACGCATAAATATTTTTTTCTCTCTTAGTAGGTAAAGGAGGATGATTACTATCGGGGATTAGAAAGTGAAATGGTAAGGTGATGTTCTATGAGTAATTTAACCCCGAGTAATCGATTTATTTTTCGCAAGATTTATTCGAGAAGGTTGTGCACTCAGAATAAATATAAGTTCTTTGGCATACCTGTAAAAGAAAAATGTGTTGATGATGGCTTCGATATTCCTGATGAACCAATTTATGATAAAAGTGATTGTGATAATGTCATCAGGATAATTGTTGAAGAAGCGGGTAAAGAGTATTTTCATCCTGTAAGCCCTTATGAGATTACTGAGAAACTTGAAGAGATACCTGTGGAGTTCTTAAAAGGTTTGAAAGCGATTAGGTTGTGTTCCATCACGAGAAAAAAGAAAATCTTTTACCGATTTGGAATGTATTTATCTGAGAATATCTATCTTTATCCTTTTAGTAATGATTTAAAACTTGCTATTAGTGATTCGAAACCAAAGCCATCAATGACCATTGAGTTTGAGAAGTTTTGTGGGAAATGGGTCTTCGAAAATGGTTTTTGGTATTTAGAATTTGATAAGGACTCATTAAAGAATTTTTATCTTAATAATGTTCTTATCCATGAAATTGCTCATCACTATGATAGGGCAAGTAAAGAGAAAGACAGAGAAAGTTTCGCTGATAATTTTGTTATTCAATTTAATAAAGGTGAATTTAGCAACAAGTTTGAAAAGTCACAAATAAAAACGAAAATAATTTTCGTAAATAACAACAAAATAGTAAGCCATAGGTAATTTTGATACAAATCCTCGTAGGCATCCTCCTTTACACCTACAGGGGTGGGTGGGATTTATATCCCACCCTTTTTTATTGGTGTTAGTTTTTTGATTCGAAATCAGTAATATTAACCGCAGAGAGCGGAAAGAAGGCGTAAAATTCGCAAAGGATGTAAAAAAGTTGTTCAATTTGAGAACAACTTTTTGAACAAATATATGTAAGGAAGAAACATTAGACTCCATAGGAGTCGCACAATTACAGCCCCCAGCGGAAGCTGGGGGTAAAAGATGTAATTAATCGTTTTATTATTAAAGCACCGTTAGGTGCGGAACAATCCCTGCCTTTGATTGATTTGTATCACTCCTAATGGAGTTCAGATATTTAATATATATGGGATTACTATAATCCCCCTGCTTCCGCAGGGGGCTACGAATGTTTCGTCCCTATGGGACTCAATTATCCGTTGTGGAGCTACTCCCATTTGTAGTCCCTGCTTTAGCAGGGAAAATACATCCCCGCTAAACTTATCCCTCGATTAAAAATGTCGAGGGCAGGCTCTCGCGAAAATGGGGGAGCAGGAATCTTGAATAACATTATATATTTTAAATTGGAAATTGGAAATATTAAATTTTAAATTTGCAATTTCCAATCTCAAATTTCCAATATATTAAATACTGGATTCCCACTTGCGTGGGAATGACACCTTACACAGTATTTTAGAGGTTTCGAATTGGGAGTGAGTAAAATGAAGATTAATTCATATCGTTTTGGGGAAATAGTTATTGATGGAAAAGAATATACTTCTGATGTGATTATATTCAAGGATTCAGTAAAAGCGAATTGGTGGAGAGCAGAAGGGCATAGTTTGTGTATTGATGACTTGAAGGAAGTATTTAAGAAAAAACCGGAGATGTTGATAGTAGGTACTGGTAAAATGGGTGTTATGGATGTCCCACAGAATGTGGTTGATTATGTGACTAATCAAGGAATAAAGATAATGATTTGTATGACCGATGAAGCCTGTGAAAGATTTAATGAAATGATAAAAGAATATAATGTAGTAGCTGCATTACATCTTACCTGTTAATCTATCCTCGTTTCAAAGAAATATTAGCCACGAAAGAGAATAAAATCACACGAAAATTTGTGGTCAAATATTCCAAGATTCAAAAATTCGAGTATATATTCTCCTTGATTTTTCCCTAATAAATTGTTTAATTATTTTAGTATATTAAATAGAAGAAGAGGAAATTAAAATGGTTGAGCCGTTTAAAATTATTTGTCCTGGTTGCAAAACAATTTTATTAATCGATAGAACATCTGGAAAGATAGTTGAGGTGCGTGAGCCCTTAGTGGATGATTCTTCTGGCGATAGATTTACGGATGCATTTAAGAAAATTAAAAAGGAAAGAGAGGTTGTAGAAGAAAAATTTAAAGATTTTCAAAAGAAAGAAAAAGAGAAAAAGAAGGGGCTTGAAGATTTATTTAAGGAAACTCTCAAAAAAGCAAAGGATTCGGGTGAAGAAGAGAAGCCAGAGCATCCACTGGATTTTGATTGATATATATGTAGGGAACGGTTGCGACCATTCCCTACAATGTGATATAAATGTCGCACTACAATTTTTCAGAGGTCTCAATTTTTCATCTTTGAGATGTTATGATACAAAGCAATCCCCGCAATTGCCGCAATAGCTATCATTATCCATCCACTACCATAACCTAAAATAACTTTCCCAAATCCAAACAATACGCCATATATCATAATAACCCCCAGAATTACGTCGAAAATAGCAAGGGATAATCCTTTCTCAGGTTGAATTTCTGGAACAAGCTTAGAAATTGGTTTCCATAAGACTCCACCAGGTCTAACCTTTTTATAAAAACTTATAAGTTTTTCTTGAGGTTCGGGTTTGGTTGTGTAAGTCACAATTAACCATACAATAATGGAGCCAAAGATGGTGATTATCATTTGCCAGGGGAACTGTTTTTCATCGGGTAAATATTTTCGGGTTAAAATGAATGAGAAGACGAAAATAATTCCTGAAGCTATCATAGATGAAATTTCGCTCCAGGCATTAATTCGCCACCAATACCATCTCAATATTAAGACCAGACCTGTTCCTGCTGTGAATCCAATTAAGAATTCCCAGGCTTGTTTAACAGTCCCGAATAAACTTGATACGACTAATGCGATGGCGATAATGAAAACAGCGAATACCCTTGATAAGAGGACATAGTGTTTTTCATCGGCATTAGGATTGATGAATCGCTTATAAACATCATTCATAATATAGGAAGAGCTCCAATTAATCTGCGAGGAGATTGTAGACATAAATGCAGCAAGGAATGAGACGAACATTAATCCGAGCCATCCGGGTTTCATATAAGTAATCATCATCATCGGATAGCCTGCTTCTCGATTCTTTAAATCGGGGAAAATAACAAGGGCGCAGAGTGCAGTTAGAATCCAGGGCCAGGGGCGTAAGGCAAAATGGCAAATGTTGAATAGAAATGTTGCCAATAATGATTGTTTTTCACCTTTTGTCGAGAACATTCTTTGAGCAATATATCCTCCACCTCCAGGTTCGCATCCTGGATAAAAGGCTGACCACCAAATTAAACCTATCGTAACAGAAAATGCTAACCACCAGTAACTTCCAATACCGCCCGTTTCAAAGGCAGGGAGGAATCTAAGGAAGTTATGACCTTCTGCTCCATAAATATTGTCTAAACCAGTTTTTAGTGCATCTATACCTCCTACAGCTTTGACTGAGAATACAGCTAAGGCAATAGAGCCTGTCATAGCTATAAAAAATTGGAAGAAGTCCGTCATCATTACGCCCCATAATCCTGACAAAACAATATATAAACCAGTAATGATATATAAGCTGATGATTATTATCCAGCTTTGTTGTTCAGTGCAGTTTAAACTGGCTTTGATGACTGTTCGCATACCAACGGTGACCCATCCCATAACGACACAATTAAATGGAATAGCTAAATAGAGACCACGAAAACATCTTAGAAAAGCGGCTGGTTTACCTGCATATCGTAATTCCGTAAACTCCACATCAGTTATAACTTCTGACCTTCGCCATAAACGGGCGAATAAAAAGACTGTGAGGACATTACCAATAAGGAAATTCCACCAGAGCCAGTTACCGGCGATTCCGTTTTTCCCTACTATTCCCGTGACCGCTAAAGGAGTATCAGCGGCGAAAGTTGTGGCGACCATTGAGATTCCTGCCAACCACCAGGGAGCGCTTCGACCTGAGCAGAAGAAATCGACAAGGCTTCTGCTTCCTTTTCTTGTGAATGCTATGCCAATTCCTAAGGAGAGAATAAAATATCCAATTATTAACACCCAATCGATAAAATAGAGTTTCATTTTCTTCCCCTCTTTTCAGGATGTAATTAAAATTCTTTTATTACAAAACAATAACAAATATATCTAATCAAATTTTTAAATAATCAAGATTAATATTAAGAAAATAATAGTTTTATGTGGAGTGCGGTAGCTTGCTCTTTGACCCCCACCCTTCCCTCCCCCATTAATAGGGGGAGGGTTAGGGAGGTGGGCGAGACCTTGGTCTCGCTTTGTTGTAGCGGTCGGATTTATCCGACATTATATGTTTTGTGCGATAAATCGCACCGCTACAGTAAAAACAAGTTTCTGCATAGAAAAGCGAAAGCAAGCTTTCGCACTCCAAAGGTGATAAAGCCCTCATTTCTATAGAATAATTTGTGAATGATATTTTGGGGAAATTTATATATTCTGTATCATCCTAAATGAATGAAAATCCCTCATTAAAAGAATAGCCAGCATAAATTTGCTGGCTATCGGTTGGTTTTTCGCTATTTAATATAAGGACTTGTAAAACAGTTTAATAATAAAATACATTTTGATTATGTTTTTCTTACTCATAGATTGTCCAGTTATTTGTTCCTGCAGGAACAGAATTATTATTAATACACATTAGAAATCCTTCGTAAGTTGAAGCATAGACATTACCATTAACATCAATATTAACTGGATGAAGTTGATAACCTCGAGTAACATAAAATTGATATTCAATAACACTTGTATTAACATTTACAACCGAAACAAGACCATCCTGGTCGACAACAACCGCACGACTTCTGTTGCAAATAGGTGATACAGGTGCAGAGTCAAGGCTACAAGCTCTACTCCAAACATTTGCGTTATCGAAAGTTGTGCGCTCAAGATTGCCAGTTGTGACACGTTGGAGAAGTCCTGTTCCATCAGTAGTAATTGCTTGAGAAGAAGCTGATGTTCGTGTCCAGTTAGCAGTTCCACTTGTTATGTTTATTGCATTCATATAGTATTCGCGGTCAGCTACAAAAACTCTATTAGAAGAAGCCGAAGCAACGGGCCAACTGTCACCGGGACTATAGTACCTATTTGTATTACGTCGATAGCGCCATTTTAGTGAACCGTTGGAAGTGTTCAGGGCATAAAAATATGAATCCCAGGCACCAAAGAAAACTGCGTTACCTAAAACGAAGGGTTTTGTTTCAATTGCATAAGCAGCAGAATACTTCCAATTTTCAGCTCCAGTGGTGGTATTGAGGGAATATAGATAATAAGTGCTTGATGATCCTGTCCCAATACTTCCAATGTATACAGATGAGCCATCTATAGTTGGAGAAGAGTACATAGGTCCACTGCAAGTCGTTTCCCAGAGCTGAGTTCCGGTTAAAGCATCCAAACAATAAACCTTACTATTTCCACATCCGAAAATAACTCTTCCATCTGCAACAGCAGGTGATGAGACAATATCAGAAGGAAAAGGAACATTCCATACTTCGGAGCCATCTGTTACATTGACACATCGCATTGTACCACCAAATGTTCCCACATAAGCCATCTCATTATATAAAGCTGGCATACTCAAACTGCCTGCACCAAGGTCAACTATCCATAATGCCTGTGGGTAATCATCCCATTGCCAGAAAGGAACTGTCTTATAGTAAGGACCGCCAGAATCCATTGTGAAACGGACTCGTATCCAATGTCTACCATGAACGACGACTCCAGCAAGGCTAACTGAACCTGTGTAAGGACCCGTTCCTGAGCCAGCCATTGGACGCCATGTAGCATCACCATTTAATTCAAACGCTACAGCAGTAACTGTGCCAGAGGCTCCTGAGATTGATGTGTTTACATTCACTGTTGAGGAGGTTTGAATGGAATCTTTTAATGGTTCTGTGACAGTGATTGTGGGATAACTCGGAGTGGCAGGAATTAAAATATTGTTAAGAATACCATTTGCCGCTGTGGCTTCCCCACAGACTTTTTTCGCAATATGAATCCTATCATGCATTATTGTGATAATATTATAACATCCTATATTAGTGGTGTCATTATAAGTGCTTCCACCTTGTACAATTCTTAATCCATCAAATGAAGTTTGATTAGAACTATGTCCATGACCGTAAAAAATAATTGGGACTTTATAAGGACGTATGGTTTCGAGTAGGCAATAGGCGTCAAATGGTTTTGGGTCAGATGCGCCATTAATCGGATGATGAATATTAATAAAAGTAGTAGTATCAGGTGGCAACGATGAAAGGTCATTAGCTAAGAAATCGAGTTCGTCTCGTGCGAAAGCCGCACGCGGACTTTGTAAGACTGGTGAGTTTAAACAGACAAAGTGGAATTGTGTTCCATGGTCATAAAAATCAAATGTATAATATGGATTGCCGTGTCGTGAACGAATTTTTTCTCTGCAGGAACTCCAGGTAGAATCATGATTACCAGGAACAAAATACACATTGAATGGCATACCTGAAAATATACTCATAAGAGTATTCCAGGATTCTTGTCCATATTCAGTAAAGTCACCTGAATGGATTGCAAAGCTTGGTGGTGGAGCATCGAACCCATAAGTTGCCATTGTGACTTTACTAAGAGTTTTTAATTCATTTGCCACTGCAGTAGTGTTTGATGTTCCACGTGTATAACCTATGTGAGAATCCGACATTTGCACAAAGGAAAAGATGGAACGGAATCGAATGGCATCTGCAACTACCAGTGTTCCACCAGCATCAGTAAATAAATCTGTTAAAGTTACTGTTGCTGTGCCATCAAAATAATATGCTCCTCCGAGAACAAACCATCCCGATGAACCTCGCTGTTGATTAATTGGTGTCTTATTATCTGTTCCATCACGATGAACAATGAAGTATTGAGCATCAGTAGCATAAGTAGTATTACTGTTGATGCGAAAATGAACTACATACCAACCCGGCTCGAGAGTAGCTGTCCAGGTAACTGTTTCTGTGCCGCTGCCTGGACCGTTTGTGAACTTATCATCTCCATAGCAGCCTGTTGTAACAACATCCCAGGTTCCAACAGTAGTGCAACCGGTGTCACTGTTATCGATAATAACCTCAAGGGCTTGGGATAGTGGGACAAAAACAAGAAAAATAGATAGAAAAAAAGAGATAAAATAGAAATGACGCATTGCTTCCTTCCCTTTCATTCTTTATTTACTTTTTTGATTATTAAAAAAAGACACAAATATCCCCTTCTAATAAATAGGGGTAAGAATAATCACTAAATAAGTGAATTTTTTAGTTTTTATAAGGTTTGGTTTTATTATGTTAGACTAAAAAACATCTTTATACATAAAATTTAGTCATTCAAAATTCTGGGATTAGATTTTTCCCCATAATATTATGGTGCTATCTTCCCATTTTGAGGGCCATCTAATTAACTTCCCATCAGGGTCAAGAAATCCTCTGACATCAATGTGAATATAAGGAGATTCCTTTCTTTGCCAGAAATCGTGATGGGAATAAAGTCCTGCACCACCAACCAAATCTAAATTTCCCTCTTCTCGATATTTCTTATCCAATATATTAACATAATGCATTATTACTGCAGGGTCTTTCATATCAATCTTGCCATCTTTGTTCAAATCATCTATTACTAAATCTTCATCTGTATCGATTATAATATCAATAGCCTTTCCGTACTGATGCATACTCCAGATTGCCTTAAGTGTAAATTCTGCTCCATCCTGGACAATAGCTCCTAAATTATAAGCAGGAGGTCTAAAACCATAGATAACTGAGAATTTCTTTATATTAAGACCATCTTTATTCATCAGTTTAATAAGCTCTTCAAGTTTTTGAATCAGATGCGAATCGATAGCTACATATTGGGGCATTCCTAATGAGAACCAAGGATAATCAATGGTAAAGTCTCCTAATTTAAAGTGAGGTGAAACATATAATTCTTTATTTTCTTTAGCAACTTTATAGAAGAATTTGGGTCTGAGATATTTCTCAGGATGAGCTTGTGGATGTTGAGAATCGTGAAAATATTTTTTTAAGGTATCTTCATCATAAGGATTAAGATAAGTCCCAATATTATATCCATCTAAATATCCCTTATCATCGATGAAAGAGCTTGGGATGGGTGAAATGGCTTTTATTGACAGCTCTTTTTCAATAGGAATTGTGCCGAAGAGCATTTTCCCTAAAGGTGTGTAATATTGACCTGAGAATTTTACTGAGATAGTTGCTGATACACTTTTATCTTCAGGTGGATACCATTCATTAGAACCGCTACCAGTTTTTTTGCCTAATTCTCCTGAAGAACAACTCCATAATATTTTCTCAGATTGAGTTTTTACTCTGAACTTCTCAGAGATTTTGTTATTATAAATTAAGGTTATAGGGAGTGGATTATTATCCAGCATTAAAACAGCTTCATTTCTGGGCATCCTGGAAGGGGTAGTAAAACTAAGATTAATTAGTTTTTGTAAATCAATAGATTTAGGATAGGTTTTTTTTAGATAATTGTAATAACTGAATAATAAGATTACGGCAACGATTAGAAGTAAAAAGAATATGACAAATGGGGTTGATGAGGTCTTTCTCACTTTAACAATCCTGAATTTTTATCTTAGAGTAGAAGTATTTGTAACAAAGTCAAATAAATTTTAAGAGAATATAAATAGATATCTGTGAAATACTGACTAATTTAAGACCTCTGAAATACTGTGGTGTGACATTTATGTTGCAATGAAATTGGTAGCCATAGGCTTTAGCCTGTGTTAATTAATCGCAATCTAAAGATTGCGACTACCAAACTTGTAGTATCTCAGAGGTCACTAACCGGGAGATTCAAAAGTAAGGGTAAGATGAAAAATATTTTTTCTTGACATAAATTGTCAATTGAAGATAACTATTGATAGTAATAAAATAAGATGTGGAATCACTTTTGGGGCAGGGCGAAAATCCCTACCGGCGGTAAAAACCCGCGAGCCTTTTTTTAAAGGTTGATTCGGTGGAATTCCGAAGTCGACAGTAATAGTCTGGATGGGAAAAAGTGATAGCTTTCCACATACCTATAAATTTAACCCCGAAAGTGTATTCTACATTTTTCGGGGTTTTTTTAATTAATAAATAGAACACGGATTAACGCGGATAGTTGCAGATATACACAGATTTATATCTGTGTTAATCTACGTTCATCTGTGGTTTATTATCTTAATCTTTTAAAGGTGTGAGATGTTCACAGGTATAATAGAAGAGATAGGGAAAGTAAAAAAGATAATTCACATTAAAGACATTGTTAAATTTACTATTAGCGCTGATAAGATTCTAACCAATATGAAGTTGGGCGATAGTATATCAGTAGATGGGGTCTGTTTGACAGTTACTACATTTACTAAAAATGAATTTGAAGTTGATTTGTCTCCTGAAACTTTAAATCTTACGACATTTAAACATAAAAAAAATAATGATATGGTAAATCTCGAAAGGGCTTTAAAATTAGGAGACAAATTAGGAGGTCATTTTGTTACAGGGCATATTGATGGTGTGGGAAAGATTAATCAGATAGAGAAAAAGGGAGATAGTTTTATTTACTCTTTTACAGCAGATGATTCAATTCTCAGCAATATTGTGCATAAAGGTTCGATTGCTATTGATGGGATTAGTTTGACAATTGCTGAACTCAATAAAAGCTCATTTTCGGTAGCTATAATACCTTATACATATAATAATACGACATTCAAATACAGAAAGAGCGGTAATTTAGTGAATATAGAAACTGATATGTTAGGGAAGTATGTAAAGAAATATATTGGTTTTGAGGAAGAGCATAAAAGTGTTATAGATGAGGAATTTCTTAAAAAATACGGGTTTCTATGAGATAATTCAAGTTAAAGGTTTCAAATAAGTTTCAGGTTTAAAGTTAAAAAACATTTGTTTTAAGAAAGAGGTGTATTAAGTATGTTTATTCAGATTGATGAAGCGATTGAAGATGTCAAAAATGGTCGGATGTTGATTGTGGTAGATGATGAAGACCGTGAAAATGAGGGTGACTTCTTTATCGCTTCTGAATGGGTTACACCCGAAGTGATTAATTTTATGACCAAATATGGACGTGGATTGGTCTGTGTGTCATTGACGAAAGAGCGATTAAAGGAACTTGAGCTTGATTTAATGGCTCCTGAAAATACTTCAAAGATGGGGACACGTTTTACTGTCTCTGTTGATGCAGTCAAAGGGACAACGACAGGTATTTCAGCATTTGATAGAGCAACAACAATTAAAATGCTAATTGATAAAAACACAAGACCGTCAGACCTCGCAAGACCGGGGCATATTTTCCCTCTTATGGCAGATGAAGGTGGAGTATTAAAACGTGCGGGGCATACCGAAGCGACGGTTGATCTCTCAAGATTAGCAGGGCTTTATTCATCGGGTATTTTATGTGAGATAATGCATACTGATGGAACAATGGCGAAGATGCCTGAGCTTATGGAGATTGCCGAAAAATTTGACCTGCATATTGTCTCAATTCGTGACCTTATTGAATATCGATTCAGAAATGAAAAATTGGTTAAAAGAGAAGTAGAAACTCGAATTCCCAATGAATTTGGTGATTGGAAACTTATTTGTTATTCGAGTAGAATTGATTCATATCTGCATTTAGCTTTAGTAATGGGTGAAATAGCTGATGAAGAATCTGTTCTTGTGAGGGTTCATTCACAATGTTTTACAGGAGACACGCTCGGTTCGTTTAGATGCGATTGTCAGGCACAACTTCATCAATCTATGAAGATGATAGCGGAAGAAGGCAGGGGAGTATTACTTTATATGCATCAAGAGGGGAGAGGAATAGGATTATTAAACAAACTCAAGACTTATGTCTTACAAGACAAAGGTAAGGATACAGTGGAAGCAAATGAAGAACTTGGATTCAAAGCGGATTTGAGGGATTATGGAATCGGGGCACAGATATTAGTTGACCTTGGTTTGCACGAGATTCGTGTCTTAACGAATAATCCGAGGAAAATTGTTGGGCTTGAAGGCTATGGTCTAAAAGTTGTGGAGCGTGTTCCAATTGAAATACCACCATCACATTATAGTGAAAAATATTTAAAAACAAAAAAGGAAAAATTGGGACATTTACTGGAAGATATTAAGTAATAACCATAAAAAAATCACTGATTGTTCAGGATATTCATCCTGAACGTGAAATTGAATGGGGACATCTGTCCCCAAATCAATGAATTTATTTTAGGATTATAAAATATTATTGGGGATGAATATCCCTAATTAGTATAGTAGCCAGCATAAATATGCTGGCTATCAGTGGATTAAATAATTTTTTTTGTTCAAAGTTTTAAGTTTCAAGTTTAAAGGAGCAAATTATGGGAAAATTTATTGAAGGAAAACTTGACGGGAAAGGATTAAAGTTCGACATTGTTGTTAGTCGCTTTAATGATTTTATTACTTCAAAACTTGTTGATGGTGCGATTGATTGTCTCACAAGGCATAATGTAGAGGAGAAAAATATCAGGATTTTTCGGGTTCCTGGTTCTTTTGAAATTCCATATTTGGCAGCGAAATTGGCTGAGAAGAAAAATTCGGATGCTATTATTTGTCTTGGCACGATTATCAAAGGCGGGACCGACCATTATGCTTATATCGCATCAGAGGTGACTAAAGGAATCGCATCAACAGCACTTAAAACAGGTGTGCCAGTAATTTTCGGCGTTCTTACAACTGACAACATTGAACAGGCAATAGAACGGTCAGGAACGAAATCTGGTAATAAGGGCTGGGATGCGGCTCTGAGCGCCATTGAGATGGCTAATCTTTATAAGTCGATTAAGTGATTTTATTTAACGGGGATAGACAGGATAAAAAGGAAACAAGAGATGCTGAAACAAGTTCAGCATGACAGGATGAGGAAAATGTCATTCCGAACTCGTTTCGGAATCTCATTAGGCAGGATTGTTTTTTTATGATGTAGCGGTGCGATTTATCGCACGTAATTAATTATTGGATGAATTCAATCGCTCCAATTAATCTTTTGAGTTTTTGAAAATAATGTTTTGTACTTTCTTATTTTAGAAAATTGTTAGGAAATTATTTTTCTCAATGCATATACCACAGAGTTTACGTAATAAATTTAAAAAATTTCGAATCATCATATTCATTGTTGGACTATGTCTAATTTTTTTTCTTACCTTTTATCTCTTCATAATCTTCAGGGGCGCTAAGGAACTCAGGAGAGACCTCTCAGAAATTTTGCCAGCCGATACATTGTTTTACTTGTCCATCAGAAATCTCGATAAAATTATTGGTGATGTTGAAGAATCCGAATTTTTTAAATACTTTCAGAAAAGTTCTTTATATGGCATTCTTCAATTATCAGGCTCCTACAGACATTATCAGAAAAATAAAGAGGAATGGGAATCAGACATTCGACAAAAAATCGATAGGGAATTTATAAAAAAATGGTTTGGGAAACATACGATTCTTGCTGTTATCAGCTCTGAGGATGAGATTCCGGGGCTCATCATTATGTCTCGCACAGGGATTGGATTTGAAGAGAAACTGGCTGAACTTATTGCCCAATATTTCCCACTGTTAAAGTTAGAAAAGTATAAATACAAAAATATTCTTATCACGGCTTATAAAGATAAAAAAGTTGAAAAATCTCTTTTTTATATCCGGTTTGGTCAGACAATAATTTTATCTATTATGACGAAGGATGATTCATATATCAAACGAATTATAGATTTGGCATTGAGCAAAAATTCTGAATCACTCGCCACCAATCCTGAATTTGACAGGAATTATCGCATCAAATATAATGATGAGGGAGTTGAAGTTTATATAAAGGTAAATGATCTTTGGGAAAAGCTGTTTAATAATGATGAATCGCGAAAATATATCGAACAAAAAATGAAGCCGGAACTCCAGTTCGCCGTCACGGATTTTTTAAGCCAATTTCATACTTATGTCCTTTCGCTTAAAATCAAGAAGAATATTTTTGTAAATTGGAAATATACTTTTAACAAAGATTACCTCTTTTACGACGTTCAGAAGGCTTATCCAATGGAGAAATACGAGTCGAGGCTGATTAGATATGTTGATAAAGATGCGATGTTATTTTTTGTTCATTTACCGATTGAATGGGCTTATAAATTGGGAATCGAACCAAAAGTGGGTAGAGAAATTAGGGGATTACCTATTTATTTCAAATCTATTTTAGATGATATGAAGAAGGAGTATAATGTAGACATTGAAAATTCTATTGTTCCACGTCTTGATAATGAAATAGCAATGATTGCAACTCCGCTTGATAATCCCAATCTCATTCCATTCTCAAGTCTTGTTTTCATTAAGGTAAAAGATAAAAAAGCGATTGATGTGATGATGAATAAATTGCTGAAAGAAATCGCAAAAAAATACAAATACAAGGCGGTTCTGTTTAAGACAACTTTAGAGAATTGTTCGATTCAATATCTCAATATTATGTTTGGATTAGCAAATTTTGGGTATACTTTCATTGACGACTATCTTGTCATTATGATAAATATTGAGGGATTGAATAAGGCTCTCAAAGTTAGTCGTGGAGCCTTAGAGAGCATTGCTGACAATAATGAATATCAGGGTGCCAAAAAAGATTTTCAATCAAAAACAAATACACAGATTTACATAGATTTCAAGAAACTCTCCAAAATTACGCAGAACTCATCTGCCCTGAAATCCTACATTATGCAAATCTCCGATGAAGAAAAACTCAACACCGTCTTAGCCATCTTAGACGCCATTGGCCACATCAACAAACTCTCCGGGACCGATGTCAATATAGAGAACGGGAGAGTTTGTAAGTGGATTATTTATATGGAATAAAAACTTAATCTTAGAATTTTTTTTATTTAATTAATATAAATTGTGTATCATTTTTAATTTTTCATTGTTTTAATGTATTAATTAATTCTATCTTAATCTAATAAATCATCGAAAGGAATTTAGAATGAAAAAATTTTTCTTATTAATGATTATTCTTTTATTGGTGTTCATTTTCTTATCTTGTATGCCAGTTGTGAGAGTAAAAGCTGAGCAGGGGATTGAATTGAAATTGGCAGGTGTGTTTTTGGATAATATGGTTCTGCAACGGGATAAAAAGATTTCAATCTGGGGAACGGCGCAACCGGGTGAAAAAGTTACTGTTTCTTTAGCGGGAGAAGGTGTAATGGGTAAAAAGGTTTCCACTAAAGCAAATAAGGAGGGGAAGTGGTTGGTTAAAATTGGACCGTTTAAGGCTGGCGGACCTTATGAAATGTGGATCACAAGCACAAAGGTAATTGTGTTAAGGAATATTTTGATTGGAGATGTGTGGTTAGCTTCTGGACAATCGAATATGGAATGGTCAGTAGTGAATTCGAATAATGCTACTGCGGAAATTGCGAATGCCAATTATCCTCAAATCAGATTAATAACAGTTCCGCATAAATCTATGTCAAAACCTCAAGAGACGGTGGAATTATCCGGATGGAAGAAATGCACTCCAGAAACTGTAAAGGATTTTTCGGCAGTTGCGTATTTCTTTGGACGTGATTTACATCAACATTTGAAAGTTCCTATCGGTTTGATTAATTGCTCCTGGGGCGGTTCATCAATGGAAACCTGGACACCTTTCGAAGCAGTGGAAAATAATTCTGAGTTCAAAGATGCTATTGATAATTTTTATAGTTGGAAGGAATCAACAGAGAATCCAGAAAAAATAAAGATGTATCAAGAAAAATTAAATAAATGGAAAGAGCAAACTAAAGGAGAACCGTATCATAAAGATCCTGGGGATGAAAGTATCACAAAAGGATGGGCGAATCCTGATTTTGATACAAAGGATTGGAAGACGATGACTCTTCCCGGAATCTGGGAATCACAAGGATTAGATGATATGGATGGAGCAGTCTGGTTCAGGAAAGAATTGGATTTACAGGACGAATGGGCAGGAAAAGAATTGTTCCTTAGTCTTGGGTCTATTGATGATTTTGATACAACTTATTTCAATGGAGTCAAGGTTGGTGGAATTGGTTTAGAGACGCCGAATTACTGGATTGCCCCTCGTGAATATGTTGTTCCAGCCACACTCGTGAAATCAGGGAAAAATGTTATAGCAGTGCGAGTCTTTGACCACTATGGTTCTGGTGGATTTACGGCATCCAAAGAACAAATGTTCATTACATTAAAAGATAATAAAGAAAAGAAGATTTCTATTGATGGAGAATGGAAATACAAAGTTTCAATTGCGTTACAACAAAAGCCGGTAAGTCAGGAAAATAATAATCAATCGCTTTCTTTGTTATATAATGGAATGCTGAATCCATTGATTCCTTACGGTATCAAGGGTGTAATCTGGTATCAAGGTGAGACAAATGCGCCGAGAGCTAAACAGTATTGTGAGCTATCCAAAATAATGATTACGAGTTGGCGTGAGAAATTTGGTCAAGGTGACTTTCCCTTCCTCTTTGTGCAATTAGCAGGATTTAAAACTACCTGGGGTGACTGGGCTTTGCTTCGTGAATCGCAATTGAAAACTTTAGAATTGCCGAATACGGGGATGGCTATAGCAACGGACATCGGTGAAGAGAATAACATTCATCCAAAAAATAAACAAGAATTAGGGCATCGCTTAGCTCTTTCAGCACGAAAAATTGCGTATGGTGAGGATATTGTATATAGTGGACCGATTTATAAATCAATGGTTGTTGAGAATGGCAAGATTCGTCTTTCATTTGACCACATTGGGAGTGGGCTTGTCTCAAAGACAGGTGATAATTTAAAAGGATTTATAATTTCAGGAGCGGATAAAAAATTTGTCTCGGCTGATGCTAAAATTGGTGGGAATACTGTCGTTGTTTTAAGTCCAAAAGTGGCAAATCCAGTAGCAGTGCGATATGCGTGGGATAGTTTCCCTGAATGTAGTTTGTATAATAAAGATGGATTACCCGCATCGCCATTTAGAACTGATAATTTTGAGTAATCTCAAATTATTGAGTGAATTTATGGCATCATTGTAATGAAATAATTATTTATGAAAAAACTTGACTTTTTTCGTAATTTTGAATTTATCTAATTTATATCATATATTTTATAGGGAGATATTATAATGTATTTAAAATATTACCAGAGCGAAATTAGAGGGTATTTATTTGTTTCGATTTTTATTATTATATTTTTGCAAACATTTAATATATTTCCTCAAGTTGTGGAAGAATGGGTAACGAGATATAATAGTGCTGGGAATGGGAATGATAATGCTAAGGATTTAATATTAGATCTGTCAGGCAATATCTATGTGACAGGAACAGATTATGGGGGGTATAACACTGTGAAATATAATGATTCCGGGATACAACAATGGGCAGTAACGCATACTACGCCGGGTTATGATTATAGTACTGCTGTGGCATTAGCTGTCGATAATGCTGGGAACGTCTATGTAACAGGAGGGAGTTATAGTTCTTCAAACCATAGAGATTTTGTTACAGTTAAATATAATAATTCGGGTGTTCAGCAATGGTTTGTTACATATAATGGTACCGTAAATTATGATGATTATGTAAGTGATATAGTTGTAGACGATGCTGGAAATGTTTATATTGTTGGGAGTACTAATTGCACGGGAATTAATAGTGATTGTATCGTAATAAAGTATAATACAGTGGGTGTTCAACAATGGATTGCAGTATATAATAACATTGATAATGGTAATGATGCGGGGAATGCCATTGCGTTAGATAATTTGGGTAATGTTTATGTGACGGGGGATTCTGATTTTAATGTTACTAGTTTAGATTATCTTACGATAAAATATGATAATAATGGAGTCCAACAATGGGTTTCAACATATAGTGGTAGTTCAAGCGGATGGGAATTTGCTTACTCTATAGCGGTAGATAATTCAGGTAATGTTTATGTAACAGGACAGAGCGGGGGTGCTAATGAAAATATTGCAACTGTGAAATATAATAGTTCAGGTATTCAGCAATGGGTAGATAGTTATAATGGTATTACGGGTCGGGCTGATGTGGGGAATACAATCGCTATTGATAACGAAGGTAATGTTTATGTTACTGGATATGCAGATTATAATGACTGGACAAATACCTGTGATATCATTACGATAAAATATAACAATTTAGGGGCAAGGGAATGGGTAGCTCTTTATAATGGTGATGGAAATGTTCAAGATCAAGCAAATGCTATAGCATTAGATACCGCAGGTAATGTATATGTAACAGGATTCACTGATTATGCTACTCCTGGTGTATCACCATCTGATTATGTTACAATTAAGTATGATAGTAATGGTGTGCAGAAATGGGTAATGAAGTATAATGGTACAGCGAATAGTGGGGATACCGCTTATGACATAGCAGTAGATGATGTCGGTAATGTTTTCGTTACCGGTTCTAGTGCAGGGTTAGGTACCAATTCAGATTATGCAACAATAAAATATTCTCCGATCCCTGCATTTGCTTCAAATACATTTTATTTTTATTAAAAAATTATTTTTCTTATTTAATATTAGTTCTCTTTGGAAGGATTATTATTTTATTCATATTCTTTAGTGTGGGATTGCTTGTTATAGCTTTTTGTTTTGATTGTATAATCAATCTCTGTGTTTCAGGCACCACTCAGCGACCCATTTCAATCGTTCGTATGTTTCTAAACCTCCACCTTCGGGTAACTCATCTGATACACCTAAGACAAGTCGTGGATGGAAAAATTTAACAATCTTTTCAACACAAGCTTGTAATTCTTCACGAGAATAATGCTCAAGAAATAGTATTGCGGGGATGCCATCGAGTAAAATTTTGTCTCCGATATGTTCTTTCATTTCTTCGAGAGTTACATCGCCTTGAGGAGTTGGTGTCAGTGCTTCATAGCCATCAAAAGGCAAATCAGGCAAATAGGGGAGAATGGGCTTGAAGGAACCGTCGATGTGAATATAAGTAAAGATTCCTGCCTTTCTCAATTGTTCCGACCTTTTAGTATACCAGGGAATCATATATTCTTCAAAATATTGTGGAGATGTATAAGCCATATCAAAGTTCTCACCGAAATTGATAATGTGAGGAAGATTCGACGAAGTTAATTGTTCATACAATTGGTCATAGGAGTCATCAATGACTTTCATCACATCTTCTATTTCTGATGGATAATCAGAAAGAGTAAAAATAAAATCCTCGTATTTCATCAATTGTTGTGCAAGGGCGAAATAAGGGCTTTTGGGAACCCAGAATTGAGGCTCACCAATATCCCCCATAAATTCAGCACCACTTTTAAATTTCTCTGGATTAAATGTAATTGTCCGATGCTCTAATAGCCACCGCAAGGCTTTTAAATCATCAACTTTTTTGGCTAAGAATTCTACATTAATGTAAACTCCTGTTGGTGTAAACTGGAATGTCTCAAATAAATCTCCATAAGGAGTTTGATAATAGCGTCTGAATTTATTTCCGAGATTTTCTTCTGTAATTTTTACCTTTTCATTAAACCGAACTTCGATTGGGTCGGGTTGACCTGTCCAATAATGGATGTATCGCATAGAAGCTCCGATGAAATTATAGGCTTCTTTTATTGATAAGTTTTGTAATTCGGGAGGTAAGGTATTGTGATTCTTATGCAGATGGAACCAGGGTTCGATGCGAGGCTGGAAAAAGACGTGTGGTAATGATTCACCACGGAATATTCGTAGATTCATTTCTTTGAGTGTGATTTCCATTTAATAAATTCTTTCCCCTTCTTGTGATTATTTGATATAATTTAATAGTTTTAAATTATATGAAATATCAATGATTATTTCAAAGGATTAATATATTATATTGGTTGTTAGAAAACTAATATTTTTGATAGATTCCTCAGATAATTTGATTCTGAAGAACTGAAATTTAATTTATATTTCTTTTCTATGTTATTCAGTCTTAATAAAGATTGTGCATTCACCTTTTACCTGTCCAAAAAGTTCCTCTGTTTCATAAGTCACTGTAATGGTGAAAATTTCTTCTTTACCAGATAATTTTAATGTCTTTGGCACTTGCCAATAGTAACAGGGAGTTCCACTTAATGCATAAGGTATGTAACCACTTGCCACAACTTCTCCGGATGAATTAGTGATTTTTACAGTTGGAAGAATGGGTTGTGAATTAACTTTTAAATGTAGTAATACCATATCCATAACAGGATCGATGAGATGGGTATTTACAGAAACTGTTTCTCCGAGTTTGTATTTTTTATCTTTTTTAAGACTTGAGAAAAGTATCTCGGGTTTATTGGGAAAATCAAAGATGAATGGTTTATCTTTGGTGATTTTGATTCCATAAACAAATTGTTTACCTTGACGGTCATTGGAATAACCGTCTGAAAGGGAATTTTGGTGAATAGACATAGAGAATTTCCCATATTCAATATTTAAATTGTTTGGATAATATTCACCCACAGGGATTTTGCATTGTTTTGTCTTAACGGGCAAGCCACCAGGTATTTCACTACCTATGGGAATCATAGTATTTTCAGATACCAAACATCCAGAAACAAACATATTGTCAATTTTCCTATTACCAGCCCCGATTTCAAATATTCCTAAATCCCCATTATATGGATTAACAAAAAGTTTATCACCTTTTGGCGTTGTAGAGAAGCTGTAGAACTTACCGTCGATAGTGTGCATTGCGCGTAACATTCTTGATCCTGTCCATTTCCCAAGCTCAGGAGCACCCTCAAGGGGAGTTAAAAGTATCCCTGTAAATAGTCTGTCGAACCGTCCTGAAACTATAAAATTCTGTGCTATGAGAGCATCATATTTATAATTACCAATTTTTATCTCGCCTTTTCTTGCTGTTGTTGGTGTGAAATACAAGGTACCCCATTCGCCCGAAGTAGTAGTAGATAAGTGTGGAAAAATACGGAATGGTTGGATTCCGATTCCAGGACCAAAGTCAAAGTCTACTGTAAGGTAGTCGAAAAAAATGAATAAGTCATTTTTTTCAAATGGTTCCATTGTTACAGGTGGATTATTTATAGATACTACAGGATTGTCATTTGTAAGGTCAAAATCACGATTAAGGTCAAAATAGAGTAGGTCATATCCTTTCCCTGTGCCTTTGGATTCGTCGATAGCGAAACAATATTTTATCCCTGAATCCGGTATAGAGTAATTACAATCGAACATAACAAAACCATAAAACGGTTTTGCAGATTTAAATGCTGGATATTGCTTTACTTCTTTGTAGGGTTCATTCCTGCACTCTGCATACTGTCCCCTTACCCCAGCAATTGCTGTAAATGCCGATACTTCTTCCATATCGAATGAAGTAGATTCCTGACTGCAAACTATTGAACTAAACAATAATAAAAATATACAACAAAAAAGAAACAGTTGATATTTCATTGTCATTTCCCTTTAATTTATATCTTTCAAATAAATAATACTTATATTGTTTGATGATTTCAATAAGTAAATTTTCAAAAATTATTGTTCACATATTCTTATGTGGGGGGCATTGTCATTCCGAACTTGTTTCGGAATCTGTAGAGACGCAATGCATTGCGTCTCTACAACAAGTAGGGACAGAACACTGTTCTGTCCTTACAACATGACTTTTTTAAAAAAAGTTCTGGATAAAAAGAAATGAAAAGTGGAATTTATTGTGTGAGTTTTTTTTCAAGAAGGGTGAAAGGATAATATATGCCTAAAGTTATTGGTAAATTCACATTTATTTTACATTCTCATCTACCTTATGTAATTTCTCACGGAAGATGGCCTCATGGTCTGGATTGGCTTAATGAAGCATCTGCGGAATCGTATATTCCACTCCTGGATGTTCTATACAAACTTGTTGAGGAAGGATATTCTCCCAAAACCACAATTGGATTGACACCAGTTCTTGTTGAAATGCTCAGACATCCTGATTTTAAGGAGGAGTTTATCTCTTATCTGGATACGAAAATTAAGGCGGCACAAAAAGATAGCAAAGAGTTTATCCATTACGGTGATAAGCATTTCACAAGATTAGCACTGATGTGGAAAGATTATTACCTTCATATTAAAAAACAATTTACGCAGGGTTATGATTATGACCTTGTCGATGCTTTTAAAAAGCTTCAGGATGAGGGTCATATCGAAATTATAACCTGTGCTGCTACTCATGGTTATCTTCCACTATTAAGTCAGGATTTGAGTATTCAGGCACAGATTAAAATGGGAGTTGAGAGTTATAAGAAGCATTTTAATAGGCAACCATTGGGTATTTGGTTGCCAGAATGTGCCTACCGTCCAAGATATGAATGGAAGTCGCCCATCGAAGGCTGGGAGAAGATTCAATATCTTAGAAAAGGCATTGAGGAATTTTTGAGCGAAAATGAGATTAAATATTTTATTATTGATAGTCATTTACTCAGGGGTGGAAAGGCGATCGGTGTTTATTTGGACAAGTTTGAGGCGTTAAGGACTTTATGGAAACAGTTTAGCGACCAATATAAACCTTCGCCTGAAGACCCACATCGTTCTCCTTATCTGCCGTATTATGTTAAATCCTATCCTGAAGAAAAGGAACCTGTAGCTGTTTTTACAAGGGATCCAAAGACAGGATTACAGGTCTGGAGCGGGGAATGGGGTTATCCGGGAAATGGCTTCTATCTTGATTTTCATAAAAAGAAATTTCCCGGTGGACACAGGTATTGGAAAGTAACAAGTGCTAAGGCTGATTTAGCCGATAAATTGCCTTATTATCCAGAGAATGCTGACCAGTTAATTCCTGAACAGGCTTCACACTTTGCATCACTGATTTATGATATTCTGAAGGAGCAATATGAAAAAACAGATAGAGTTGGTATTGTGACTTCACCTTATGATACAGAGCTATTCGGTCATTGGTGGTTTGAGGGACCGAATTGGATTTATTATGTTCTGAAAAATATATCTAATAATCCAGAGATTCAATTAACAACCTGTAGTGAATATCTAAATGAATATAAACCGACTGAAGTAATATCAATTCCTGAAGGTTCATGGGGTGAAGGTGGTTATCATTATATCTGGTTGAATGATATAAACAAATGGACGTGGAAGCACGTTTATGAGGCTGAGGAGTTGATGGTAAATGCCGCAAAAAAATACTGTGATAATAAAGATTGTGATATTCAAAGGTTATTGAAACTTCTTGGAAGAGAACTTCTCCTTCTTCAATCTTCGGATTGGCAATTTCTTATCAGTACGTTTAGTGCTAAAGACTATGCAGAGCTTCGACTTACAAACCATTATGAAGCCTTTAAGAGAGTTAATGAATTATTGTCTTTATTGGGAGAAGGAAAGAAAATATCTAAAGAAGAGTGGCTATTTATAGAAGATATTGAAAAAAGAGACAGAGTCTTTGAGGAAATTAATCCCGAATGGTGGGCAAAATTGGATGTGGAACCAATAAAGTAAGAATTTTAAAATGTAAAACGGACAATTAAAAACTGACAACCATTAAATTAAAGGGATTGGGGATTGGGGGTTGGGGATTAGTTTTTAGAGTTCTTAAGTTAATTTTAAATTAGTGATTTTTATTGTGAGCCTATATTTAGCTAAAGAGTCAATTTCATTTTTATAACTTTAGCTCTTCTCATAAAAATTTTAGGTCGTGCACTCATCTTCGTTGAGGATATCCTGTAGAATAAAAAAGGATTCAGCTCACTTAAGGTGCCCCTGCGGCACACAGAAGTGTCTATTTACCGCTGCTTCCTTCCAGACCTGACGGGGTTCATAGTCTTCCGTTGCGTAGGACCCTAAGGTCAACGCCTCTTCCTTTCCATCCTTACAAAATATTCCTCCCCTCTAATGAGATTCGTCCGGCATATAGCGGATTTCCGGTACAGGGTACCGCTGACACCCCACTTAGCACGACCTTATGTTTAATTTGAGATTTCTGAAAAATTAACAAAGTAACTTTATAATTCAATCCTCCCAGTTATGTCAAGTCTTTGTAGTGCGAGATTCATCTCGCATTTGTAGCAACATAAATGTCGCACGACAGAACTTGTTTCGGAATCTCATTATTGTTAGAAACAAGTGTAGCGGTCACATTTATGCGACGTTTAATTTACGTTCGATGAATCGAACCGCTACAGCATGACAGAATGAGGAATATGTCATATTGAACAATCAAGCCCTGAGTTAAGCATCCAAGGAGTTGGTTAAAACTTATGTTAAAGAATTTGTAATTCTATGACGATATTTAATTTAGCAAAAAGAATTGCTGAATCTTATTTATCATTATTATTAATGTGGGCGAGGTCACGTGACCCCGCTTTTATAAGAAGATAGTTTAATAATTTAGAGAATATCAGAATATTTATAAAGGGATGATGAACCTATGGATATTTCGACTATTGTAGGTTTAATAGTGGCTATTTTTATGGTTGTTTTAACTATATTTTTAGGTGGGACTCCGCTTATTTTCATTAATGTTCCATCAGTAGTCCTTGTAGTTGGTGGAACTTTTGCAGTTTTATTTATCAAATTTTCAGCGAAAATGATTTTTGCTACTGTTAATATTGTTAAAAATGCATTTTTTACTAAGCCTATGAATCCTCAAGCTATAATAGAGGAATTTGTAAGTTTGTCAAAGATAGCAAGAAAGGAAGGGCTTTTAGCTCTTGAAAGAAAGCAGTTCAATGACCCCTTTATGAAAAAAGGTATTCAATTCTGTATTGATGGTTCGGAAGGGGATTTTATCAGGAGGATTTTAAGCACAGACCTTGCAAATATCCAGGATAGGCACACACAAGGACAAAGGATATTGAAGGCAGTTGGTGAATCCGCGCCAGCCTTTGGGATGATAGGAACCTTGATTGGATTAGTTCAGATGCTTGTGAGTATGGATGACCCGAGTCAGATTGGTCCAGGCATGGCTGTTGCGATTCTGACAACGCTTTACGGTGCTCTTATAGCTAATGTTGTAGCTTTACCGATTAATGATAAATTGTCTTTGAGGAATCAGGAAGAGACATTAACAAAGAGTATGATTATTGAGGGGATACTTGGTGTGGCAAGAGGAGAGAATCCAAGAATGCTTGAAGAAATACTAAAAACATTCTTGCCCGGTAAAAAGAGAGCATTATCACAACAAAAATAAGGATTATATTTGAGGTACCAAAATATGGCTGATGAAGAAATTCCCAAGCCGGCTCCTCTGGAAGAAATAACAGCACCAGGCTGGATTGTGACCTATGGGGATATGATGTCTCTATTATTGACTTTCTTCATTCTATTAGTAGCTTTTTCAACACAGGATGTTGCGAGATTTAAGGCTTTAGCTGGTTCAATGAAGGATGCATTTGGTGTGCAGAAGGATTTCCCGGGTTTTGATAATCCTATGGGTGATTCCTTGATTTTACCTTTTTTTGAATCAGAACTTGTTAATCAAGTGCTTGTGGAAGAACTCCAGAAAGTTGCTTTAGGTGAGTCATCAGGTGGTCCAAACGAGAAAGATAAATTAAAACCAGGTACTCAAGACCAGGTTATAAAGGAGACGGCTCCTGAACCAGCACGATTTGACAATGCTATTGAAAATGTTGGATTATTAGATCTGATTAAATACATAGAATCTACATCAACACAGAATAGGTTTATATTAAGAATACCTTCCAAATTTTTATTTGGAGATGGAAGTGCTGAACTTAAATCAGACGGGTTAGATATTCTTCAATTATTATTTAATAGATTCAAGAAACACAGCGGTGAAATCATTGTTGAAGCACATACTGATAATATACAACCAGGAGCAGAAAGTATATTTAAGAACAATTGGGAATTATCCACAGCCCAAGCGGTTTCGATAGTGAAATATCTGATTAATAAAGGGATTAAGCCCGACAATATTTCAGCTGCGGGGCATTCGGATACTAAACCAATTATGCCAAATGATACTCCTATACAAAGAGAAAGAAATAAAAGAATAGAATTTCTTGTATTCCCCAAACCAAGAGAGGTTGTTTTTCCAGTAAAAGATGGGATTGAAAAAAAACTCAGATTAGGACCGAAAGGATTTATCGAGACGTTCTACCCAAGTGTTAAAGAAGAAAAAGAAAAAGAAGATATAAGAAAAGAACTCCTGAAGGGTATTGAGCCATCTAATAGAGGAAGTTAATAATATTTAAAATAATACCATTAGGACAATAAAATGGCTGAAGATAAAAGAGAAAATATAAGAATTCTTGACCAATTGAGATTCACCTATGAAAGAATTCCATCTGAGGATTTTATTGATTTCAAGAATCGTATTAAAGAAGGTTCTACACCTTTTGTATCATACATTAACCACCTGACGAATTTTTCGGGTAATGAAGTTATTCTGGATAAGATTAGAAGGACATCTCCTGAAGTCGGAGATATGTTAGAACAAATTGATGCTAAATTGAATATCATTTTGGGATTATTAAATCCGATGGATAATCAAAAAAACCTATTTAAATTACACCCTGTTTATTGTGATTTAAGTGCTTCAGGATTTGGATTTGCCAGTGATGATACTTCTATAAAAGTTGGTGATATATTTAAGATTGATTTGCTTCTGACGACCCCTCATATTGTTCAAATCTCATTTTGTATTGAAATATTAAGGTTAGATAGAAAGGAAATATTGGGCGAACAGAAGAGATGGATTGCTACAAAGATTTGCCTGATTTCTGATCAGGTAAAGGAATTAATAATCAGGCATGTATTTGACCTGCAAAAAGAATGGCTACGTTTGAGAAATCAACAAAAAGAACTTGCCTCATAAAGTTGATATTATTTATATTAATCTATCCACAATTTTTGTATTTTTAATCCTCTTTAGCAAAATTAAAAAATATAGTTAATTTCTTATCCACAAAATCCCCATTAGAACCCTATAAATTATTAATATTTTTTTCTTTACAATTCCCTTCTGTAATTTAACCTGTATTGGCATTTATTATAAATCATTAAATAGAGTTAAATAATTATGAAAGAACAATTATTAAAAGAACTTGAAGAACTTAGAACCCAAACCCTTAACAAAATAAACCAGGCAGATTCTTTGATTAAGATTGAAGAAATTAGGGTAGGAGTTTTGGGTAAAAAAGGCTCTTTAACACGAGTGCTAAAGCACTTAAAGAGTTTACCTAATAATGAAAAGCCAATTGTTGGTCAGAAAATAAATGAGGTGAAAGACTTATTTGAAAGCACTATTGAAGAGCAGATAAAAAAATTAAAGGGAGAAGAAACAAAACGCGACCTTTTAGGCAGAAAAGTCGATGTGACGATTCCCGGTCGAAAATTCACGATTGGCAGAAAGCATCCGATTTCGATTGTTATGGATGAGATCAAATCGATATTCATATCGATGGGATTTCAGGTGGCTGATGGTCCTGAGATTGAGACAGATTTTTACAATTTTGAGGCATTGAATTTTCCTGATGACCATCCTTCCAGAGATATGCAGGATACGTTATTTCTTTCTGATAAGGTTTTACTACGAACGCATACGTCGCCAGTTCAGGTAAGAACGATGCTAAATAATAAACCGCCGATTGCAATCATAGTTCCAGGTAAGGTTTATAGACACGATTTGGATGCATCTCATTCTCCAATGTTTCATCAGGTTGAAGGACTTCTTGTAGATAAAAAAGTTACGATGGCAAATTTGAAAGGGACACTCGAGTTGTTTGTGCATAGACTTTTTGGGAAGGATAAAAAAATGAGATTTCGATGTTCATTTTTCCCCTTTGTAGAGCCAGGAGCAGAAGTTGATATTCAATGCACTATTTGTGGAGGTGTCGGTTGTCGGGTATGCAAAAATTCTGGTTGGCTTGAAATATTGGGTGCTGGGATGGTTCATCCGAATGTGTTTAAAAATTGTAATATAGACCCTGAGAAATACACTGGATATGCCTTTGGAATGGGTGTTGATAGAATTACAATGTTAAAATATGGCATTAACGACATAAGATTGTTTTTTGAAAATGATATGAGGTTTTTAAAGCAGTTTAGTTAAATCTCTGTTTGTAGTGCCTGCTTTAGCAGGAAGAACTTTATTCCCACTAAAGTGTATACTATATACTCTAAAAATTGTGGTGCGACATTTATGTCGCATTGTAGTGCGAGATAAATCTCGCACTACATAGTATATTTGTGTGATTCGTGGTTTCATCAAATTAACGTGAGGTTTATTAAATTATGCGAATTAGTTATAAGTGGTTAAAGGATTACATTGATATCAATGTGTCATTAAAAGAGCTTGTAGATTCATTAACAATAGTCGGATTGGAAGTCGAGTGGTATTTTGATTTAGGAATGTTTAATGATAAATTTAAAGTTGGTGAAGTTAAGAAGATAGAAAAACATCCTCAGTCAGATACTTTACTCTTGTGCGAGGTTGATATCGGTGAATCGAAATTATTAAGAATTGTTTGTGGTGCTAAGAATTTCAAGGTCGGTGATAAGTGTCCGGTAGCTTTAGTTGGTGCGATTTTACCGAATGAACGTGTAATTGAGAAAGCCATAATAAAAGGTATTCAATCTGAAGGGATGCTTTGCAGTGGTGCGGAGTTAGGCTTATCTGATGATGCATCGGGAGTAATGATTTTACCTGAGGAATATGAAGTTGGCAGTGGTATTGATTGCATTTTTGAAATTTCAATTACGCCAAATAGAGCGGATTGTTTGAGTTTAATTGGGATTGCCAGAGAGTTAGGAGCCATCTATAAAAAGAAAGTTAAGCTACCCTCAACAAGAGTACATGAAGAAATGGAACCGACGAATCTGACCGCTAAAGTTGTTATCAAAGATAGAGATAATTGCCCACGGTATATGGGTAGAATTATAACTGATGCTGTTATAAAGGAAAGTCCACTCTGGTTGAAGAGACGATTAGAAGCGGTCGGATTAAGGTCAATAAATAATATTGTGGATGTCACAAATTATGTATTGTTTGAGTGGGGACATCCCTTACATGCATTCGATTTCGATTTAGTTGCTGGTGAGACCATTTTTGTCAGAAGTGGTGTGAAGGGTGAGAAGATAGTGACTATTGATGGCTCGGAAATGGAGTTGGATGAAGATGACCTCGTGATTGCTGATTCCAAGGGTCCAATTGCTCTTGCGGGAGTTATGGGTGGAAAAGAAACGGAGATTAACGCTAATACCACTAAAATATTTTTGGAATGTGCTTATTTTAATCCTCTTTCTATCAGGAAAACATCAAAAAGACATAATATTCAAACGGAATCATCTGTTAGATTTGAAAGGGGGACAAATAGAAGTAATCTGAGTAATGTAATTAATAGAACAGCTCAACTCATAAAAGAAGTTTCTGGAGGAAGAGTGAGGAAAGGTGTCATCGATGAGAACGTATCGACAATAGTTATTCAGAATATTCCTCTGGAGATAAAGAAGGTTAATAATTTATTAGGCACGAGTTTAAAAGCCCCGGAGATAGCGAATATCCTGACAAGTCTCGGTTTTGAAATTCTCAGGTCTGATAAAGAAAAATTATACGTAGTAATTCCTCCCCATAGAGTTGATATATTCTCCGATGTCGATTTAATTGAAGAGGTTGGTAGACTTTATGGATATGATAAAATTCCTTCTGACCCGCCCTATTTGACTGAAAACGAATTGGTGTTGGATGAAAATTATAAGATTGTTGATGGATTAAGAAATTTTATTGTCGATTTAGGGTTTCAGGAGGTGCTTAATTTTAGCTTTATAAGCGAAGAAGAATGGAATTTGTTTGGTAAAGAAAGTAGAAAAATTGAATTACTCAATCCTGTAAGTAAAGAATATTCGATAATGCGGAATAGCCTGATTCCCAGTTTATTAAATAATGTTGTGTATAATCATAATAGGAATAATCTTAATTTGCGACTATTTGAGATAGCGAGGATATATCGGGGAATGAATGAGAAAAATGAGTCAAGAGAAGATGTGGATTTATGTATAGTATTGGCAGGAAATACACCCGGAGATTGGGATAAAAAACCTCGCGAATATGATTTTTATGATGTGAAAGGGATTTGTGAGATTTTGTTGAATTATCTTGGGATCAAAGGTGTCAAGTATGTTGATAGTCGGAATGGGATTTTTAATTTTGGGCAATCCGCTGATGTGATTTTTAAAGAGAAAAAGATATGCAGTTTCGGTGAAATTAATTACGAGATAAAAGAGAAATACAATTTACGGTCAAGAGTTTGGGTTCTTGAAATGAATGTCAGTGAAATAAAGGAATACATAAATTTCAAAAAAGAATTTGTCGAGATACCGAAGTTCCCGGCGATTATAAGGGATTTCGCATTTGTAGTTTCGCAAGACACAAAATCTGAAGCCTTAGAAGAAATTATAAAAAGAATCGGTGGAGAAATTGTCGAATCGGTTGAGTTATTCGATATGTATGAAGGAGAAAAGATAGAAAAGGGGAAGCGAAGTCTTGCCTATTCAGTCCTATACCGATCAAAAGACAGGACACTTACCGATGATGAAGTAAATCGGATAATGGAAGAAACCATCAACGCCATCAAAAAAGAATGTAACGCAACATTACGGCAGTAGCGGTTCGATTTATCGAACGTTTTGAAAAATAAATGAAATAAATGTAGCGATGCGATTCATCGCACAATTACGTCGCATAAATGCGACCGCTACAATGGGATGATGTAATAAATGTAGCGGTTCGATTTATCGAACGTGTTATATTAAAGGTATTTCGGATAATGGAACTGACAAAAGAACAAGCAAAAGAGAATTTATCAAAATTAGTTGCAAAATTTGAGAAAGAATTATCTTCGGGGAAAATCAAGGATTATAACGAAGAAGCCGCTAAAATCTCTTTTATTCAACCTCTCCTCAAAGACGTTTTAGGCTGGGATGTGAATAATCACGATGAAGTAAGTCCGGAAGAGAAAATTTCCCGTGATAGAGTCGATTATGGTCTCAAAGTCGAAGGCAAAATTAGAATTTTCGTTGAAGCTAAACCTCCTAAAGTTGACCTCAATAAATTCATCGAGCAAGCTGTTCGATACGGCTATAATAAGAAAAGCGTTCCCTTTGTTTTACTCACTGATTTTGAGGGGATAAAATTATTTGATGTTACGGTTAAACCTGAAAAAAGAAATCCGCTTGCAGGATTAAGAAAAGATTTATCGTGGAATCAGTATGTAAAAGAATTTGACCAGTTATGGGTACTTTCAAAAGAATCTGTTATTCAGGGCGAACTGGATAAATTACTTATTGAAAGACCACCCAATAGAATTACTGTCGATAAAGCTATCCTCAACGACCTTAAAATATGGCGAGAAAGTTTAGCAAAGGATATATTCAAAAATAATCACCATCTCTTTCAGTCTGGGAACAGAGAAAAGGATGCTGATTATCTCAAGGAAATTACTCAAAGAATAATTGACCGCATTATCTTCATACGTTTTTGTGAAGACCGAAAACTCGTGAGTCGTCCACAATTAAAGGAAATATTCGAAGGTAGAACAGATACGGTCGGAACAAGGACAATGCTTTTCCTGAAAGAAGAATTTACATTCTATAATTCCAATTTTAATAGCGACCTGTTCAGATTTCAAGATTGGGAGAATAATCTATCAATTGATTTTAAAGTGATGCGGAGTATCGTTCTCGATACTTATGAGCCTTATCTGTTCGATGTTATTCCGATAGAGGTTTTAGGGAATATTTATGAGCAGTATCTTGGCTACACGATTAGATTGACTGAGCATCAGGCTAAATACGAATTGAAACCTGAGGTTCGCAAGGCTGGTGGTGTTTATTATACGCCTGAATATATTGTGGATTATATTGTTAAGAATACAGTGGGGAAATTATTGCAGGAATTGCCGCATAAAAAAATCAAGAAGTTACGGATATTAGACCCCGCCTGTGGTTCAGGGAGTTTTCTTATTAGAGCTTATGAAGAGATGTTGAATTATTATCTGAATCAGAAAAAGATGGATTCTGAATCAAAGAGAAAAGTAAAAAGGGAAGTGGAATTTAAGTATAATGAAACTGAATCGAGATTAACTGTTCAAGAGAAGAGTGAAATTTTACGCAATCATATCTTTGGTGTGGATATTGACGAGCAGGCAGTAGAAGTAACAAAACTTTCCTTGATGCTCAAGATGCTCGATAAAGAGACAGGCATCATTCAAGGCAAAGCCATCCTCCCAATGCTTGATGAAAATATTAAATGCGGGAATTCCCTCATCTCAGGCGACACACTCGAACTCAAAAAATACTTCGGTGATGACTACTATAAAGTTAAACCCTTTAACTTGGACGAAGAATTTAAAACAATTATGAAAGAAGAAGGCGGATTTGATGTCGTCATCGGCAATCCACCGTACGGAGCCGAATTGTCTGATAATGAAAGATTATATCTTGAGTCAAATTTTAAATTACATAGTACAGATACAGCTTGTTTATTTATGGGACTTGCAATAAAGATATTAAATAGTAAGGGAATAAATGGTTTTATTGTGCCAAAACCATTTGTCTATTCATCAAATTGGAAAATGATAAGAGAAAAGTTATGTAATGGACTTATAGAAATTGTGGATTGTAAAAAAGTATGGAAAGAAGTGAAGCTTGAGCAAGTAATTTATTTCTTCCAAAACGATACAAAGTCTAATTCTTATCATTCTTCAATAAGAGAAGGACAAGAAATTAAGTACTTAGGAGATATAGATAAGATAACATTTAAAGAATTCGGCTTTTATCTAAATGGAATTTCCGCAAAAGAGCTTTTTGTGGGTGAAAAAATAAGAAATTCAGGTGCTTTTTTGAAAGATTTTATAATAAACCAACGAGGTGCAATTTATCAGAAGTACGTGATTAAAGAAATATCTGATTTTAAAGTTTTAGGTGGCAAGCAGATTGAAAGATACTTTATAAGTTACAATATAAAAGGATATATTAATAAAAAATTAGTTACTGATGAAAAAGCATTTATAAAAGATAATTCTATTTTAGTTCAAAACATTGTTGCTCATATAGAATATCCAATTGATCATATAAAAATAATTGCATCTTTGCCCGTTGATTTAAATATTAGCAAATATATTATTGTTGATACAATAAACCAGCTTCAAAACAATAGTAATCTTTCCTCAAAGTTTTTACTTTCCATTATTAATTCTAAGCTTATTTCTTGGTATGTTTATAGGTTTTTATATGGAAAAGCAATAAGAACAATGCATTTTGATAATTCAATTACAGATAGGATACCATTTCCTAAAATAAACTTAAAAAATAAGAATGATAAACAACTTCACGACAATCTTGTTTCGTTAGTGGAAGTGATGTTGGATTTGAATAAGAAGGTTCAGGTGGCGAAAGGGAATGAGAAGGAACGTATCCAGAAACAGATTGATAAGACAGATAGAGAAATCGATGAGATAGTCTACAAACTTTACGGCATCACAGACGAAGAACGCAAAATAATCGAAGGACAATAAAAAACTGGTAAAACAGGCGTCTCGCCTGTTGTCCACAGACAAAGATGCCTGTGGTACCAAGTAAAAGATGAAAGGAATATTATTGAAAATACAAGAGGGAAAAAGTAAAAAAGGTTTCCAGCCTATTGAAGAATTTGGGATTTATCGAAGAAATCTTCCTCACTGGGAAGGTCCTGGTCATCTTTATTTCATTACATTTAGAACTTATCAAGATTTTATATTACCCGAAGAAGCTCGACAAATTGTATTGAATAGTTGTAAATTTCATAACAATAAAAAGTATGATCTATATACTTGCGTTGTTATGCCTGATCACATTCATCTAATATTACAGCCCTTAGAAAAAAGAGTAGGAGCTTTTTATAGTATCGCAGAGATTACACATAGCATAAAGAGTTACTCAGCAAAACAAATTATCAATCTTTTTTATAAATCCTATCCAGTATTCCACAGGCAAGATGCCTGTGATACCGAAATAGAAGATGCACGTGTTACCAAAAGAAAAGCTGGTAGAACAGGCGTCTCGCCTGTTAAGAAGATATGGTTAGGCGAAAGTTTTGATAGAATTATTAGAGATGAAAATGAATTGTTAGAAAAAATTAATTATATTATTAATAATCCAGTAAAAAAAGGATTAGTAGAGAAACCTGAGGATTATAAATGGTTAATTATAAAAGGATGGCTGGAATAGTCAGGAAGAATTTTGGAGAGATTATAATCATAGGCAAGATGCTTGTTGTCCCAAGATGGAAGCGGTAAAACAGGCGTCTCGCCTGTTCTCCACAGGCAAGGATGCCTGTGTTACCATATTAGATTTGAATAAGAAGGTTCAGGGAGCGAAAGGGAATGAGAAGGAACGTATCCAGAAACAGATTGATAAAACAGATAGAGAAATCGATGAGATAGTCTACAAACTTTACTGCATCACAGACGAAGAACGCAAAATAATCGAAGGAGAAAAAACATAAACAAACCACGGATAAACACTGATAAACACTGTAAAACAGAAATAGATTAAAAAGTTTTAATTATTTTAACCGTGTTAATCCATGTTCATCAGTGGTTAATAATAGTTTTTGTTTTTTAAGATATTCTAAAGACTAAAAGAACCACGGATAAACACTGATAAACACCGTAAAACAAAAATAAATTAAGAAATATTTATTTCTCAAACCGTGTTAATCCGTGTTCATCAGTGGTTGATAATAGTTTTTGTTTTTTAAGGTATTCTAAAGACTAAAATAACCACGGATAAACACTGATAAACACTGTAAAACAAGATCAGGAAATTATTATTTAATTTAACCGTGTTAATCCGTGTTCATCAGTGGTTGATAATTGTATTAGGTTTTCAATTATGACTAAAACAACGCGTGTGCGATTTGCACCATCACCAACGGGTTATTTGCATATCGGGAGTGCCAGAGCGGCCTTGTTTAATTTTTTATTTGCTCGGCATACTAACGGTGTTTTTATCCTTCGCATTGAAGACACTGATATTCAACGTTCAACAGAGGAATCTTACAGGAGTATTCTTGATGGGTTGCGATGGTTAGGAATCCTCTGGGATGAGGGACCCGAAATCGGTGGTCCGAAAGGTCCGTATATTCAATCTCAACGAAGAGATATTTACGAATCTTATCTTCAGAAATTATGGGATAAGGGACTGATTTATGAGTGTTATTGCACACCAGAAGAGCTTGATGCAAGGCGTCAGGAGGCTATTAAAAACGGAGGCTCAACTAAATACGATGGCAGATGTAGTAACTTGACTCAGAAGGAAAAAGAGAAATTTAAGAATGAAGGAAGAAAATCATCCATAAGATTTAAAGTTCCTGAGGGGAAATATATTGTTAACGACATTGTTCGTGGTGATGTAGAATTTGATTCAGAACAAATTGGAGATTTTATTATCAGGCGTTCTGACGGCGGATTTCCTTATAATTTTGCGAATGTGATTGATGATGCATTAATGGAAGTTACGCATATAATTCGTGGGGAAGATTTATTACCGAGCACACCGCGGCATATAATGCTTTATAATGCCTTTGGATTTAATGTGCCGAAATTTGCTCATTTGCCAATGATTTTAGGACCGGATAGGTCAAAACTATCCAAACGACATGGGGCAACTTCCGTTATGGAATATAAGAATGAAGGATTTTTGTCGGATGCAATTGTAAATTTTCTTGCCTTACTTGGCTGGATGCCGGCTGAGTTACCTGAGAAGGACAATGAAAATGAGTCGAAAATGACAGAGATAATGAGTCGAAATGAAATAATCGCAAAGTTTAGTCTTGAGAGAATTTCGAAATCAGGTGCTATTTTTGATATGGAGAAACTCAAATGGATGAATGGAGTTTATATAAGAAAATTGGATGATAAACAATTATTGCAAGAAACTCAGCCATTTATAAAAGAAGAATTCAAACAGCAGGGCAAGGATTTATTGAAGGCGGTGCAATTGGTTAAAAATAATTTGTCAACATTGAATGAGGTTAATGACTACATAAAAGTATTTTTTGAGATGCCGATTTACACCTCCGGGGCTATTGAAGAACAAATTAATAAAAATGTTTTTCTGAAAGTTATAAAGGTCTTGATTGAAGTGCTGAACAGGACAGAAACAGAAATTGATGATATTAATATTAAAGATATAGTCAAGAGAGTTACTTTGGAAAGTGGGATTAAAGGAAAAGATTTATATATGTCCATACGATTAGGAGTAACTGCTCAAGTCCACGGACCCGATTTGGTCGGAATGCTTGTAGTTTTAGGAAAAGAAGAGATTTTGAAACGGTTGAAACTTGTATTATCGAATTTTAAAGAGTAACAGATATTTAACCAAGAATTACACGAATCTGCACGAATTAATAAAAATTGATAAAGCTTATTAATGTTCAAGGTTATTATGGTAATTGAGAAAATACAGGGACAAATTTATCTTTATGATGATGAGTTAAAGAAAATAAAATGGTTAACCTATGGGTATTCGACAAAGTTGTTTAAGACAAATAGCGATGATAAAGTTGAGCAGGTAAGAGATTTTGCCCGATTTCTTATAGGGAAAGAAATTCCCATCTATATTGGTGATCAGGTTCATAAGGATAATATTCAAGTAATAGACGATACAACTAAAAGTAGGCGAGGTCACGTGACCTCGCTTTTAAATGTCACAATTTTCCCCGAGACCGATGCATTGATACTTAAAAAGAGGAATGCGGCAATTGGTATATTAACGGCGGATTGTTTACCAATATTAATTGTTGATATAAAAAATAAAGTCGTTGCTTTGGTTCATTCAGGTTGGAAAGGGACGCTACTGAATATTGTTGGGAAATGTATAAACAGGATGATTGAGAAAGTCGGAACGAAAGTTGAGGATTTGAAAGTATGGATTGCTCCTGCGATTGGTGTGTGTTGTTACGAGGTTGGGGAAGAAGTTTTGAGTCAGTATAAGGCACAGTTTGAGTTTTATGATGAAATAGTTAAGGGGAAAAATTTGGACCTTGTTAAAACTGCCAGATTACAATTGAAAGTTTCAGGATTAAAGGATAATCAGATTAAATCTACGGATATCTGCACGAAATGCAATTCTCACATCTTCTATTCCCATAGAGCTGGGAATAATAATGATGGAAGAAATATACTACTGGCAGTGATAAAATAACTATACCAAGATTTATTTACCACGACGACACTACGAACACAACGAAAGAAGAAATTTCTGACAATTATTTTCTTTGTGACCGTTGTGTCATTGTGGTTAAAATCTCTTTTTGATTTCTAAATCCGACTCACACCATTATATCCAAATATCAATCCGAATCCGATTAGAATCACGCCACATATTGCAATAATTATCTGAAAATGTTTGTCTGAAATTATTTTTTTACTCATTACGATTGAAATACTCACTATGGAAAACCAGACTAAATCTGACATTATGTGACCGAAATAAAAATAGACGATTCCTAATCGGATATTCCTCATAGAATCCAGAATTAGATTTAACCCAATCGTTGCCCACCATAATGTCCAATAAGGGTTTGAGAGACTTGTTAATATTCCTGCAAAAACGGGCGAATCAACGCTTATGGCTGATTTTTTTTCTTTATCATCTTGTTTATCAACACTTGCAAATTTGATTTTGGATGAATTTTTTATCATATCCCATCCCATCCAGAAAAGAACAATGGCTCCTACTATGCTGATTATAATGATTGATATGTTACTATTGATGATTGAACCGAGACCAAAAACAAGTAATATCAAGAGTAATAATTCAAGGATACTGTGACCCAGAACAATTAGTGGACCTGCCATTAAGCCTTTCTTATGCGAATGTTCAATAGTGACAGCCAGCATAGGTCCAGGCATCATTGCGCCCGTTAATCCGATGATAAATGATTTTATGAATATTCCTAACATTTGTGATATATATGGTTCAACATAATTTTCTGTAAGAGAACTTTTAGACAGGATTTACAGGATTAAAATGATACAACATTGAAAATTTTATTTCTATTAATAATTTCTTAATTTCCCTTAGAATAGGATAGAATAAGGGAATAGTAATAGATAAATATTACTTGGAATCTCCAATTGAGATCTCTGAAGAACTTCAAAAACGAGATTGATTCGTCGCCTTCGGCTCCTCACAATGACATTTTAAAGGCTCTGTCATTCTGAGCGAAGCGAAGAATCTCGTATTTTAGACAGCGTTTCAGAAATCTCAAATTGTTATTTGAAACCTCACTGTTTTTCTCTTACAATATCACCTTCACTTACTGTTCCATTGGTTGGGTCGTAGGTTATTTCTCCTTCATTATCGATTTTATCAGGTCCAACACTATACAATTTCCAGGAATTCTTACCCGAATCCAATAAATATCTATAAGTATCAGATGTATTAAATGGGTCATTAAAGATTGTTGTTATATACGCAATTGGTGTCGTCATTTGCTCTAATCTCTGTGGATATTTATTCCAATCCACAAAATAGGATTCAAGTCCAGTATTAATAGACCTTAACTCTGCCTGTACTCGTGATACTTTCGACCGACCTTGAGCTTCTATGAAATTAGGTATAGCTATAGCACTGGCAACTCCTATCATTGGTAGGGTAGATGCGATGTCGAAGACTCCATCAGAATATGATTCCATTTTGATTTTGTCTTTTTCAGTGACTAAGACTGCCCCTGAACCGAACAAATGAGAGGCAATCGCATCAAAATTAGGTAATTCTGGTATCTGTCCACCCATTTTTGCAGCGAGTGCTAAACTCAATAAATTTGGTATCGCAGGTAAGATGTCAGCAATATAAGAATAACTAATTGTTGAATAATTCTTTGGTAATTCTTTTACGATATTTTTGAATTTTGGATTTTCTAATAAATTCTTGTTATTGGTAAGGCAATCAAGAGCTTTTGTAATTCCTGATTGTTGATTTGAGATAATGAAATAATCGCCAACTACGCCATAAGCTATCTGAACGGGGATATTGGGAAGGATAAGATAATTATATTTCTTATTCTGATAAGTTGCTTCCTGTGGAGTTATTCCTGTTTTTGCAATTAGCTTTTTAAAGGCTTCTAAGAATTTGTTCGAGTCTTTCAATTCAACAAAAATCTGTATCGTTGAAGTTAATGATAATCCGCCACCACCCGCAAATGCAACCTCAGCACCGATGGGTGCTAATAAATCTTCTTCTAAATTAAAACCCATATTAGTTTCAAATGATGCCATATCTAACTCGAATTTTTGATACTCTTTTTCCGATGCAAATTTTTTAATGTTCGCTTTAATTTCTTCCCATATTTTTTTAGGTTCTTTGATAGAGGAAGCAAAATAAAATGAAGAATCTTCACTGACAAGTTTAATTGAATTAAGTTTCCTATTTTCACCAATTAATCCCATTATACCTTTTCTTTCGCCGATAATTGAAACAAATCCTTTATTTTGGAATCCTTTGTCTTTTATAGAGGATGAGAAAATGCAATAATTCACATCAGATAATCCCAGAGCTGATATAATTTCTGTCGGTTTCGGTTGATTAGGCTTGGCATATTTATCAAGGTTTGCCTTAATTAGAATGTTGTGAATATCAATGAAGGCAGCAGTATGAAAATTCTTTTGTGTGGTATCAGCAATTTCTTTAAATTTTGCAGTTGTGTAGAAACTGTTAACAGGATTTTGATTTGTCTCAATCAAGAGTTTAATTTCATCAGGAGATTTTGCAAAGATGTATAACCCTTTGTCATTAAAGTAATAAATGGTTTTATCCTGACGCCCTAATTTTTTTAACTCAAGATTATTCACATTTTCTTTTTCAAAAACGAATTCAGGTATTTTCTCTTTTACCTTTGGAACGATTTTTGTTTCAATTAAAGTATCTAAGTCATTTGGATTTTTTTTCATATCGATTAAGAGAGCGAGTTTCACATTATTTGGTGTATCAAAATTTCCCCAAACACATAGAACCACATCGCCCTTAAACATAGCAATAAAATCATCTATTGTGAATCCCATTTCCTGGGAAAACTTATTAAAGAAAGGATCAATCTTATTCTTTTTCCAATTTGCATTATTAGGGTCAGTCCAGATTTCCCATAAAACAGTCTTTTTAAAATTCTCTTTAAAGGTCTCTAAGTTTTTAAAAGCCACATAAACGAAGGCATCTGATGGAACGTAAGAATCAAGAGATGTTAGTCTCTCGACTTTAGTCGCTTTTGTTGCTTGCTCTTTACCTGCCTCTTCTTTCTTTGCACAACTACTGATAATAAATAAGAATGAAATTACCAAAATTAGACTGATTGCCCACTTAGTTGTTTTCATTTCTCATTCTCCTTTGTTTTTAAAAGATGTAATGCGACATTTATGTCGCAGATAAATGCGAGCTAAAGCTCGCGTTACAATGGGAAAAAGGTGTGATTAATTTTAAAGTTGAAATAATGATAAGAAATAATATAATAGCGAATCCCAAAAATCAATAATAATATATTCAAAAATTATTGATGCATTTAATCTCGTTTGTAGTTCTCACTCCCCGTTTTCACGAGGACAAGTTTAGTGGGAATAGTTTTTACCTGCTAAAGCAGGGACTACAAACAGGATAGGATAGTGGCATGGAGTCTTTTTCCAAATGCTGAACCAAGTTCGGCATGACAGAAAGATGAAAATGTCATTCCGAACTTGTTTCGGAATCTCTGACAAAAGAGTCAGGGCTACAAAAATTGGGTTTATCAAGACCGACTATAATAGTTGGACGAGATTATCCCTATAATTTTTATATGTTATATAAAAAAAAGAGGGACTGATATGTATCATCTGTCCCTCTTTTGAATCTTACTGTAACGCGACATTTATGTCGCATAGTAGGAACGCATATATGCGTTCCCTACAAGCTCGCGTTACACCGCTGATTTTTATTCATACAAATACCACACTGAATTTTTAACTGAAGTTTGTTGCGATTTTCCTTCAGCATTTACGTTAAATGCGCCTATCTTAAATCCATATCTTCCATTTGGATTAGTTACAATAACAGTTCTTGGTCCTAAGGTGGCATTTGAATCAATAGTAATATTAGCGTTTATTTCGCTTGGTAATGTTGCTATAGCACTGTTAACTGTAATTCCTTCTCCGAAACTGACTATTGCGCCTTTAACAAAATTAATTCCCGTGATAAGAACATTTAATACAACTGGGTTATTTATGTTGACTGAAGCATTATTGGGATTGACAGAAAATACCGCAGGATAACCGAGATTCCTGACAGATGCTGTTCTCACAGCATTGAAGTTTGAACCAATAAAATTGTTTATCCACAGCTGGTTCTCTTCACCACGGAACCATACTCCAGCCGTAGTATTATAATAGCGTCCGACGTTTCCGACAATTAAATCTAAATCGCCATCACTGTCTATATCAGCAAGTTTTATAGCCCTGCTTGGAGTATTATTAGTTGCCGGGAATTCATCTCTTGCAAGGTCTGTAAAAACCCCATCACCATCATTTATCAGCAATTGATTTGCCTGTGGTGAAATTATGTCTGTAGAACCGTCATTAGCGACAACAATGTCCATATCACCATCTAAATCAACATCGCCAGCATCAGCTCCAAAACTTGCAGTAGTAACGTCCGGGAGTCTGGCTTCTGTCTCATCAATGAAACTCATAGCCTGTTGATCTGACCATTGATTAATCAATATTATATTTTTCCCATTAGCATTTGTTATAAAGATATCCCAACTTGGATCAAATTTCCCATCACCATCTTTATCTTCATAATCAATTACACCATTGAAGTTCTTATCTTCACCAGAATCGAGGATACCATTACCATTTATATCTTCGGTGGGCTCACCTTTACCATCAAAATCTGCTATAGTTAAGCTTGTCCATTTAGCTAAATATACAGACTCGAGTTCATCAGGTACATAGACAGGTGGGAAAATATCACGATCTGTGATTTCAAGGAATCTTTGTCCCGATCCCTGGTTAATTAATAATCTACAACTTGGGTGGAAATTGGCGGGTTTGGGAGTTATTGTATAAGTGGCATTAGCAAAGACAATGTCTGTTAGTCCATCACCATTAAAATCTGCTACGGCAACATCATTTGTATCATCCATATAGGGATTACTTCCATTAAGTGGCATTAAATCCAATGTTTTATTCAAAAATTTACCAACATTAAATCTATCATTTACATATATTGTATTAGCAGCACCACCGTTTTCGATGCCATTAGCTGTAATAATGTCGAGGTTTCCATCATTGTCATAGTCAATAAAAGCGCCTGCCTTTGAATATTCATCTGTTGGTACAGGTAAGACATAGGGAGCCCTGAATGGAAGGTTGGTCTCTGTTACATCAAAGAATAATCCATCACCGATTAAATCAATGTCTGGCTTGGTATTATTAACATACAGATTTAAGTCTTGTATATCTTCTGCACTATCAACGTTCAAGAATAATCCATTATATCTTGCCAGGTTTACAACATACATATCTAAATCGCCATCATTGTCAATATCACCAAATAATATATCAGAAGTTGGGTTTTCAGCCCTGTGCCAAGGTAGTTCTGAATAATCAGGTAAAGAAATAAATGGGAAATCAAAAACAAGATATTGTAGACCGGGAGCAGGAAATCTTGAACAGCCGACCTTAAATGTCAGTATACTCTGATTAAGTGGTCTACCAATATTGATTAATAACTGGTTTGTATCACCAGTAGAAACGAATCTTGCTCCGTTTGCAAATGCAATATCCATATTCCCATCCTGATTAACGTCCCCCACTGTTATTCCATTTGTTGTATTAGAAAATACATGGTTGATAATAGGAGGTTGTTCTGGGAATCCATAATAATATGGGAAAGATGCCAATGTCGCATCAAAGAACATCTTGAAGTCTGTTAAGCTTTCAGGAGTAACCCCACCGTTTATGGTCATATTCCGTAAGAGTGCACTTTGTTCACCCGGATTGCATAAAAACACATCTGTATCTCCATCATTGTCCGCATCTCCTACTGCAAGTCCGAATGTATCATCCAGGAAAGTTGGAAGGGCGTTCGTTGTAATGTCTGTAAAATGAGCTTGACCATCATTCTGCAACACCTGGTTCAATGACCTATCGGTGTTGGTAATAAACATATCAAAATCTCCGTCTAAATCGAAATCAGCTACTTGAACTGACCTGGCAGCACCAGTGCGAGGAGGTATGTTATCAGTTGGACCTGTCCCAACGGTTCCTTGATTAAATTCAACTTGACCTCCATCACTGAGGAAATAAGAAGGTCCTATGGTTCTTCCTAGATCATACAGTTTAAGCTCTGGGAAATCTCCACCTTCATGAACTTGCCACATTGGGTTGACCCAGTTAAGGAAGATTTGATTATTTTGACCCGGAGTAGTAGAGTTTATCATAAATATATCTTTGCTTCCATCTCCATTAAAGTCCGCTACGACAACTCCGTAAGAATTTGTATTAGCCACATCTATTTGGTTCAAGTCACCTCCCACGGCGCCTGTGAATCCGGCAGGAATGCCAATATATTCCGGAACTCCATCACTATCTGGGTCATAAAATACATTATCAGGTATGTCATCATCATTTGTATCATCCGGAATGGGATAACTACCGAGATGTGTTGGGTCTGCTGTGTCTATAATCCAATCAAATCCATAAGTTATATCCCAGAAATATCCGTCGCCATCATTTCTATATATATGGTCGTGACCAAGAGTTGAGGAAGCATCGACCTCTGTATCATTGACTAATACCAAATCTAACGATTCATCTCCGTTAAAGTCAGCAAGGACAACCTGTTCTGTCATACTAAGGTCTTCATCTGGTCCAACAATAGACCTTTCGTTTCCGATATCTGGGAACTCGGGTAATTTAGCAATTCTATCCTGGTTTTCAGGATATTTGAAATACTGTTTTCCATACCAGAAGGGAGCACCGTTTATGTATTGAGGACTTACACAAGCAGGAATGGAAGCTAATGGGTCTTTCTGGTCGCATACACCACCCGGTTTATAGTCCCAACCAAATGTTTGGTCAGAGAAGAATCCGAATCCATCATTTATTAATACTCTTTCACTAAAATAAAAATTAAATGTGCCAGAAACGCTGACAGGTACTCCCGCTACTGTTATTATATCATAAGAATACATTGTTGTACGAAGTAGATGATAATTTGATACAACAATATCTATGTCACCATCGTTATCGATATCACCCACATCTGATCTTGTTGTCATATCCAGACGCCCATCAGCATCACCTCCAGTAAAGTTGGAGAGGTCACCTGTCCAGGGTCCTGAATCGAGAATTCCCGGTAATCGCCCAACACCTCTATCAGCTAATCCATCGTCATTATTATCGGGGAATCTTGGGTCGTATAGAAGCTCACTACCACGAATAGGATTTGTGATTGAATAGTTTGTTTCGTCTAAAAAGAATCCGTCTCCTATTTCATCCGAATCAGGATTGGGATTAATGGCAGGGTCATCAATGTCTATATTTATGTAAATTCTATTTTGAGCCCCCCACGTAATTGGGAATCCTGGTGTCGCAAAATTAGAGAAGAAAATATCTAAATCCCCATCTCCATCGAAATCTGCCAATTTTACATCATAAGCGGCTTCTACTGAAATTGGTAATAATCTATCATCACCTGTATTTGGGGTCAAGTCTGCTCCATAGGTTACATCTGTGTATATCCCCTGTCCGTTATTTAGATAAATTCTGTTTCCTTGACCGCTTGCTGACATGTTATTGTAAACACCATTAGCTACGACTAAATCTAAATCGCCATCATTGTCTATATCACCAAAAGCAGCTCCTAATGCTTGGGTATCTGTTATGGGGAAATTATTACCCCCTGTTCGGGGTGAATCATCCGAGAAAAGTTTTTGACCACCAGTTCCACCACCACCCTCACAAGCATCTCCTGTTCCATCTCCATCTGTATCGGTTTGGTCAGGATTATAGACATAAGGACAGTTATCGTCATAATCAGAAATTCCATCACCATCTGAATCCACAAAGGCAAGGGTTCCTGTGTTTGTGATGACATCTATTCCTGTTATTACTTCTCCAGGAGATAAAGAGAGAATTTCTGGAACTAATGGGTCATCATCGTAGGGTGTGGGAGGAATTTGGGGGGCAAACCCGGTTTCAACTTCTTGTTTAGCGTCATAAAAGCCATACATAGTTTTGAAGGTTTTTGTTTCATCTGGTTGAATAGTTATCGGATTCCAATATAGTAATACTGCCCCATCACCTAAGTTCACAAAATTCCTGCTGGGAACCGGTGTATAATCATAATTTGTATTAAACATATCACTCCAGTACCCAAAAATCACTTTATCTGGTGTTGTAACAATAGGATCGTTGATCAACGTTCCTATTGCTGTGACTGTTTGATTATCAGGATTGTTGGATAATAAGAAAGCATACGGAACATTAGCACCTTCAAATAATGTTTCTGTTGATATTATTTGGTCAGGGGTTGGGGGTTGGTCGGTGGGGTTTATAATAAAAGGAGACGAATCCATTGAACCGACTTGTGTGTTTATCAAATGTCTTAAACCAATTTGTATTGGCCCTGTACCTTTGTTCTTTATCGAGTAGCTTATCATCAAATCATCAGGTTTAGTGTTTAAACCACCCGTATTAGAGATACCATAATTCACCTTTACTTCTATGGTGTCATTAACAATCCAGGATGCAGAGGCTGTGTTAGTCTCATCATTTATAGATAAGGCAGTAGCTACAGTTCCAAAATCGAAATTTCTATTTACATAATCAGTAGTTGTACTATCTTTTATTACTCTCAAAGTGGTAAAAGAAGATGCGGGATTGGGGTGTCCTTCTATTAAGTTGGAGCCGTTATTCACGCGTAGGGTAAATTGACCATAAATATTGAAAGCAGCTTGAATGTAATTGTTTTCAAACATATTATCTGCTGGATTATTTAGATCAGTGGCTTCCCCATTGCCTTCTACAGGTGGATTTGCCCCTCCATAATATTCCGGTGTGATAGTCTCTCCTATTCCAAATGTAGCAAGGTCATTAATTCTCATTGCTTCGAAGCGATGGTAATCAACATATATAACGTAATCATCTCTGGGTGGTAATCCAGGAATATGATATTTAGAATTTAGGTTGTCTTGAGCATTAACTCCCATAGCAATTTCTATATCTTCTCCACTTAATACTTGTGCAACAAGTCTTACCATCCCTGCTCCTTTGGTTGCAACATAGTCAGGTGTGAATACTGCAGGTATCTCTGAACTATCTATTGTATACCCTACATATACGGGGTTACCAACTATGTAGGGGTCAGGAATAGGTGGAACATTATCCTTGTTATCTCCATCAAGATAGTTCCCTTTAATTTCACCATAGCTGCCAAGTGAACCGGGATAAGTTAGAGCCTGAGAAATTTCATCATCTAATTCGATTGATCTCATATCATAAGGGTTATTTTTATAGAAGGGCCACATTGTTGATTCGTAAATGTCTGAGTGAGATCCACCAAAACAGTGTCCTAATTCATGTGTGACAACTGATTCTATGTCGATTGTGCCTTGATATAACCCTGGATTAGGTGGGTCATCTGGCGTTATAGCCCAGATGAATAATATATTTAAAATAATATCTGTATCGAGGATTAATCCTGCTGGGTAATGATCACGAAAAGGCATTGTGAAATCGATTAGTCCATCTCCATTTGTATCAACTCCAACGCCTACACCGGAATCAAGGATAATTCCCGGTGGTAATGGTCCATCATCAATATCCCAGTCTTCACTAAGATAGAAAATATTTGAAAGCCCAATAACTCCTCCTGTCCCTAAATCTACACTCGTGTCGTAGAAAGTGATTAAATTGAATCTGTCAAGCATAGTTGTATAAGGACCAAAGGGTAGCAGGGGGTCAAATCCGGCAAAAAAGTCGGAGAACATCGCTGCATCTGAAAAAGAAAAATTTGAAATGTTTATATCTGACCACTCCTTAACACTATTAGTTACTGCTTCAAGTACATCAAAATCCGTATAATTAAACTGATTGAAGGGAGGAAAAAGAACATCACCACTCCAGGTTCTATATAAGACCATTTGAACAGGTATATCTTCTTCATCCCAGACTATTGGTGTCATTTTAAGAACATCATCACTTGGATCTACGGTTCCTTTGTAATCAGGAGCCCAGAAGAGTATATTACCCGCACCAAATAATAGATTGCACGATAGTAACAGGGTTATTATTAATAAAACATATTTGAGTTTTCTTTTCATTAGTAAAACTCCTTTTAATTTTGTAGCGGTGCGATTTCCCCCCTCCCTAACCCTCCCCCTCAAGGGGGGAGGGAAGGGTGGGGGTATAAATCCGACCGCTATGTAGGGAACGGTCGAGACCGTTCCCTACTTTTGCTTTTCAATAATATCTTTTATCGTTTTCTTAAATTCATCGAGGTTAACAGCGCTTGCCTGTAGCTTCATCTTAATTGAATTATCCTGTTCAGCATTTTCCATTGTCTCTATTAATTTTTTAGCTGAGTATTCCTGAGGAACTTTTCCCATCTTTCCCCAATCAATTTGCACTGCCTTTTCTTTTCCTGTCTTTTTATCCGTAATTATTGAGTATTTCCCTTGATACATACCAACAATAACAGGAGTGGTGTATAATCCTGATTCTTTGAGTTTTTCAGGGATTGGTTGTGTTAAAGGTTTATGGTTTTCTAAAAACAATAGGACTTTTTCACCTTCATAAAAGAATGGTTGACCATCAACAAATTGTGTTATTGGGACAGGATTTTTCATCTCTCCTCCTAATAAAGTCACAACAAATTCTTCTCCTTTATTTCCCTTGAGATATTCTTTTGATTTTATTGTTACCGTAGTTTCAATTCGTGCCCCCACCCATTTGGTTTCTTTTTTAACGCATTCTCCCAGAACTATTGTGTTGGCAATCTTAACCCTTTCATCTAATTTCAATTCTTTGAACATAGAAGAATATGCAGGAATCAAAATCAATAAGCTTATAAGTATTATAAAAAGGGTTTTTAATTTCTTACTCATCTTTTTACTCCTTACAGTTTGTTGAAGATGTGGTGTGAGATTTATCTCGCAGTTTTTGCAAAATGAACGTCACACTAAAATATGTTGTAGCGGTCGCATTTACGCAATGACGAAATGTTTGATAACTCAAACCGCTACAAAATTTTATTTTATAAAAGCCTTTATATTTTTTTGTTATTTATATTATATCTCAATTCAAATAAAAAACTACTAAAATTTAAAAAGGTGGTTTCAGCTTTAAAATAGGGGGACCATCAAATCCAAATGTCTGAAATCTGTATATATTCCCTTGACTGGTTGTGCCATTAGTTGGGTCGTAAGGAAATAAAAATGTGAGCGGATTTTTATCAGGAGGATAACCACCTGGACTTCCACTGGCAAAAACCCCCATAGACCCATCAGGTCCGAAAGACACTAATACCCAACCTCCACCACAGGATTCTTGTAGATAATTATCTTTTGTATGGGCAGGATCCCAATAGTCAAATATATTATAGGGCCAAATAAGCGTATAATTGAAGACATCTACTGGCAATGAGGAAATGTAGGCAACAGGTGTGGTCAAAACCTTCATTTCTTGTGGTTTTGTAATTACAGGTGGTAAGGCATTATTCAAATCTCTGCGGACGGCATAACTATTCCAATCAGCAGCATAGGATTCTAATGCAGTTGTTTCAGTGCGCATATCGGATTTTACCCTTGAGACCTTTGCCCTTGTCTGAGCTTCTAAAAAGTTCGGAACCGCAATAAGGGCTAATATTGATATTATAGCAACAACAATCAACAATTCAATAAGAGTGAAACCACTATAATTAATTAATTTTGTGTGCTTTCTATCCATCCTAAATTTTCTCTTTGATATGAGTATAATTAAAACTAACTATTATTAATAAACGATATAAAAAAGAAAATATTTATCACTATTATCTTTTAAGATTAATTATCTATATTATTTGAAACTATCTACTGTCAACATTTTTTAAACAATTTAAGTGATTGTTTAAAAAGTCAAAAAACGGGATTGCTTCGTCGGCTTCGCCTCTTCACAATGATACTCCCTCACCCTTCCCTCTCCCATTGGGAGAGGGTTTAGGGTGAGGGAATGGGTGTCCAGAGATAAAAGCATTGATAACGAAACAGTCTTGCTTTATGTTAGTATTTCAGAGATCTCAAATTGAAAGTGGTAGTTTCGTTTTTAATATCTTATATATTAGATAACAAATCACTGATTTTTGTTACAAAATTTTTTATAAAAAAAATACTGCTTATTCTCTCATAGGTAAAATAATAAAATAAGCAGTATTTTATTTAATCAATAAATAATTCTAATTGTATTTCAATTCCCCCTACCTGAACCCCCACATCTTACAATGTTTCCGTGGGATATAGTTCCGTTCGTCGAATCATACCAAGTTCTATAAGGGTATGGTTGATGAAGGTCATAATCTCTATCTGGACCAACAGAAAAAATAACATAAGGAACTGGTGATTCATTTTCACTATAAGCTTGCCGATCAGCAGAAGGATTTCCGGGGTCATCAGGATTTTCTATATACATATAAATCATGGTCAATGAACCTGGTGGTATATAAAATGAGTCTTGAAATCCCCATCCTGGTTTAATGTATTTAATTGGTAAAGAAAAAGATGATTGCCCTTCATAATCATCCCAAGGATCCATTGGATTAGAAGTAATGTAAGCTATCGGAGTTGTAACTCTAAATGGTGCAGTCCAAGTCCACTTACCAGCACTAACCAACGCGCCAGGATACTTATTATTGTCAATAGCATAAGCTTCAAGAGCAGTGGCGAGACTTCTCATATCAGCTTTTACCCTTGATACCTTCGAGCGTGTTTGAGCTTCGAGGAAGTTTGGAACTGCAATTGCCGCTAATATCGCAATGATTGCTACAACAATTAACAACTCAATAAGAGTAAACCCTTTTCTTTTCATACTTATTTTCATCTCCTTTCATTTTTAATTATTATATAATATTTTCTATAATTATTTTTATTTTAATAAATCATTTTATATTAACAAATAAAAATGAATAGTCAAGATTTTTCAGTAATTATTTTATCGAAAAGTTCCATTGTTGTCCGATAAAAATTTAATTGAATCGGCTGAGACCGTGTTAATATCTAATGTTGATAGACATTATCAAATAAAGAGACAAGAGTTGCAAATAATCTATAAAACCCTATTCACATTCAGGATGAATATCCTAACGCTCAGAGAATACTAAACTATGTCACAGCGTATCTCAGCCCCTAAGGGGCTAAAATATATCACCTTTTCAGGGCTAAAAAACAAACTGAATATAGAGTTATTTTTATCGGACAGTAATGATTGGAGATATGATTTAATAGTTACAGAGAACTATTTTATGGAGATTAAGCACAAGATTCTATTTTTTCTTACCTTAAAAAGTAGTTTTGCCCTTTTATCTATGGTTAATCTATACTCCGATATTTTTAAGAAAAGATGTTTTTGAGACCTTTATTTCCAGGGCTTGTCAATTTTAGCGATTGCATCCATTCCTTTTGCCATCATTAAATGGTCTACTATTACCATTGCTAACATTGCTTCTGCCACAGTCACTATTCTTGCACAAATGGTTGGGTCTCGGCGGGTAATGGGACTCAAAATTGTTTCTTTCATCTTCTGCATATCAATTGATTGTTGTGGCTTTGAAATGGTCGGTGTTGGTTTCACAGCGATTCTTACCACAATGTTGTCACCATTGGAGATCCCACCTAAAATTCCACCGGAATTATTTGTCTTAAATTTTATTTTCCCATCTTTATCAATATAGGGAATGTCATTATTTTCCGAACCTTTCATCTTCGTTGCTTCAAAACCAGCTCCTATCTCAACACCTTTTACAGCACCAATGCTCATCATCCCTTTCGCTATGTTTGCATCTAATTTATCAAATACAGGTTCACCTAATCCAGCAGGCACGCCTCTTGCAATAATTTCGATGATACCTCCGACTGTATCACCTTCTTCTTTTATTTCTAATGTTTTTTGAATCATTTTTTCTGCGGTTTCTAAATCAGGACAATTCATAATGTTTTTATAACGATTTTCTTTTATCTCTTCGAAAGACATTTCTTTTGCTCTTATACCATAAAGTTCCTTAACATAACCAAGGATTTCGATATTTTCTCTTTGAAGGATTTTTTTTGCAACGGCACCACCAGCCACTCTTCCAGCGGTTTCTCTACCACTCGCTCTGCCAGCTCCACGCCAGTCAGTGAAGAAACCATACTTGATAAAATATGTATATTCAGCATGCCCCGGTCGAAAAATATCTTTATAACTCTGATATTGGTCAACGTGAATTTGTTGTCTATCAACATTATAAATGACCATACCCACAGGAGCTCCTGTTGTTACACCATCCATTATTCCGGCGATTATTTTAACCTGGTCTTTCTCTCCACGTGGTGAATCAATTGGACTCTGTCCGGGTCTTCTCCTATCAAGATCTGGTTGAATATCAGCCTCAGTTAAAGGTAATCCTGCAGGCACACCATCAACAATTATGGCAAGCCCTTCACCATAAGATTCACCACAGGTTGTTACTCTAAAAAGTCTTCCAAACGTATTTCCAAACATTTACCAGGACCTCCTGACTATTTGTAAATTGAGATTTCTGAAAAACTAACATTTTTAATTAATAGTGAGATTGCTTCATGATAGTAATGTTTGCAATGAGACATACCCCTCTCTTTAATCCTCTCCCACAAGGGGAGAGGAAACGAGGAGTGTCATTGCGAGCGAACGAAGTGAGCGTGGCAATCTCGTCTTTAGACTACATACAGAAGTATTTCAGAGCTCGCAATATGCAAATTTTTCTGTTTGTAAAATGGGGACAGACGAATCTCATCTGTCCCCATTTCATCATATAATATAATGAAAAGTTTAATAGCCCTCATCAGTATTAATTTGGGCACCTAAATTCTGCATTAGCTCAACAAAATTTGGGAATGTAATACTAACGGATTCCGCTGTCTCGACCGTTGTTGTCCCATCAACTCCCATACCGGCTATTGTCAGAGCCATCACAATCCTATGGTCATAGTGCCCATCCAGATTGGCTGATTTCAATTTACTTTCATTTATAATTAACCCATCCGGGAGTTCTTTAATATTTGCCCCCATTTTAGTCAATTCTTCACACATAACTTTTATTCTATCAGTTTCTTTTAGTCTTGCCTGAGGAACATTAACGAGTCTTGTCGTGCCTTTTGCGAAACAACCTACGACTGACAAGGCGGGAAGAGTATCTGGTGTGGCATTCAAATCGAATTCTCTTCCAATTAAATTACCTCTCTTTATTCTGATTTTATTACCCGTAATTTCAACGTTTGCACCCATTTCTTTTAGCATATTAACAATAGCCTTGTCCCCTTGCGAATCGTTCATATCAAGTCCTAATAAAGTAACATCCGCATCTAAAATTGCAGCGGCACAGAGGAAAAAAGTTGCTGAGGAAAAATCTCCAGGAATTCTCTCTTTAAATGCTTTATACTTTTGTCCCCCTTTAATATAAAAATTTTTCATATCCTTATGTTCATATTTAATTCTCTGTTTGTCGAGCCATTTCATCGTCATTTCGATGTATGGCTTTTCGTTCAGAAGCGGAACATTTATCTCTGTATCTTTTTCTGCTAATGGACAACTAATAAGAAGGCTGGTAAGATACTGAGAACTTTTGCATTCGATAGTAGTTTTACCACCCTTCAAAACTCCTCTAACAATCACTGGTGGAAAACCATTTTCTCTTGTTGAGATGACTTTTGCTCCAAGATCGTTTAGTGAGTTTATCAATGGTTGCATCGATCTATTCCGTGTCTGCTCATCTCCTGTAAATACAGTCCAGCCATCCAATAATGATGCTACTCCAACCATTATATTCATTGTGGTCCCCGAATTGCCTACGTCTATAATATCTTCAGCGACTTTTAATTTTCCACCCGTGCCTTCAATTAATAAATTTTCTGACCATTCAATAGAAGCTCCCAATGCTCTTGCGGCGTTCATACAGGATGTGGTATCAAAGGATTCAAGAGGATTGATAATCTCAGAATTGCCATCAGCCAATAATCCAATTGATACAGCTCTGATAGTGTGAGATTTAGAAGCGGGGATTTCCACCTCGCCTTTTAAAGAGGATTTCTCAACATTAATCTTCATCAAAATTTCCTGATATTGATATAAATGTTTAAATAACAACAGTTCTTAATGATTTAAACAGGCTTTGTTATTATATAATATTTACTTTGTCAATCTGAAAATTGAAAACTGCTATGAATTCAATTCAAATCAATAAAAAGGGCATAAGAGAGGATTCAAAATGAGACCTCTGAAATACTACAAGATTCTTCGCTGACTCTTTGCTTCGCTCGGAGCTTCGGCTCAGAATGACAATACTTGCTGTGTCATTGTGAGGAGGCAAAGCCGACGAATCAATCTCGTTTTTAACTAACTTTTAGTAGTTTCGCAGAGGTCTCAAAATGGAATCTTCTTGACAATTTTGTTTATTAACCATTTATTTTAGTATGAACAAAAACCATTTATAGAATTTGCTGATAGAACTCTCATAATAACAAAAGAATTCGTGTAAAGCATATTTTAACGCCCCAAAGGAGCGTGTAGGAAGATAGGCATGGATGATAAATCCCCGTGTAATTATTTAAAGCGTATTTTAACACCCAGAAGGGCGTGCAGGAATATAGGCGTGGGGTTTACCCCACGATGAATTAAATAAAAAGATTAAGCCCCGTCGGGGCGTAGGATAATGAATATGCCCGATTCGTATGCATATCTCGGCATTCATTTTATATTTAGTACCAAGGAGCGTGTGTCATTAATTTCTAATGAAATAAAATCGCGATTATTTCCTTATATCGGTGGAATAATAAAATCATTGAATTGTATTCCAATCGAAATAAACGGAATGCCGGACCATATTCATTTATTTTGTTTATTATCCCGTGAGATTTCCACATCTGATTTTATGCGCGTTGTTAAGTCAAAATCATCAAAATGGATAAATGAAACGTTTAAATGCAGTCCGAAATTTCAATGGCAGGACGGTTATGGGGCGTTTACAGTCAGCAAGTCGTCAGAAAGCAGAATCATTGAATATATTAAAAATCAGGATGAGCATCATAAAAAGAAAACATTCCAATATGAATATGTTGAGTTCTTAAAATCATATAATATCAAATATGATGAAGAATATTTGTGGAAATAAATATTCCTGCGCTCCTTCGGAGCTATATTGTTTGGGATAATTCTATTGCGGGGATTGACATCCCCGCCTATAATCGGTAATCCCTCCGGGATTTTGGGATGAATACATTTTAAATCACGGTGATTAGCATCACATTCAGCGATCAGTAATTCTTCCGGGATTTTAAGGACATATTTTAAATCATAGGCATTGTGATCTCGCCTATAATCAGTAATCCCTCCGGGATTTTAGGAAAAACACATTTTAAGTCACGATGATTAGCATTACATTTAGCGATCAGTAATTCTTCCGGGATTTTAAGGACATATTTTAAATCATAGGCATTGTAATCCCGCCTATAATTGATAATCCCTGCGGGATTTTAAAACATCCCCGCTTATAATCTGAAATCCTTTCAGGATTGTAAGATGAATACATTTTAAGTTATCGTTTTTCAATAACAAAAGATGATGATTATCATCATAATTCTACCAAAAAAACCAAAGTCAAAGAATACGAACGTCAAATTGACCCCGTTAGAGATTATTAAGACTAATTTTCTTCTCCATTTGAATCCACCAAATCTTCATCTTCAACAGGCATAAACCATTTCTGGGCGATAAAGGTTGGGATGATGGCACTGGCTATAACAACTCCTACTAAAACGGAATATTGATTCTGATTAATATATCCTGCATTGAACCCAAACAAACTTGCTATTGTTCCAAAGGTTAATCCTGTACTCATCAAAAGGGTGGTATACACACTTCCACCAGGAATATATTTCTTCGCAAAATAATAAACTCCTAAGAACTTTGTTCCTATTTTGATAATAAAAAGTAAGCTGAAAAGACCGAAGGCAGAAATAATTAACGGAAAAGAAATCTTCAATCCTCCCACTATGAAAAAGATAGGGGTAATAAAAGCATAGGCGACAGTTCTAAGCCTGTTTCTCACCACTTTAGTCTCCGATGTCTCCGTAAAGTGTCTTGACATCAACAAGCCTAATACAAAGGTGGGTAAAACAGCATGTCCTTCACCTAATTTTGCAAAATACATCAGAGTAATCAGTAGAACAAATATATATTTTATTTCAGGTTCAATAACTTTATTTTTCCATCTTGGATGAGTAAAAAAATAATGGGAGAGTTTATCAGCAAGGTAAATAACATTTAAGGAAACGGAAAGAAAGATGAGGGTAAAAAGTGTAGGTTTTATAAACAAAAAACTTAATATGAGGGCAGTTCCCATATCTGTAATAAAAGTTGCCGCCATAATTAATTTTCCTATCTCGGTTTTATTTAAACCTGTTTCTACCAAAACGGAATAAACTACAGCGAGAGATGTCGTGGATAGTGCTGTTCCAGAAATTAAAGCTGCCCGAAAACTCCAGCCAACACCGTAATAAGTATAAAGAAAAACTCCAACGAATGGAAGCAAAAAAGAAAAAGCACCGATTAGAAAACTCCCTTTAAATTTTTCTTTCATCAAATGGGTATCAATCTCGGTTCCTGCTAAAAATGTAAGGATTATTCCACCAAAGTTTGCTAAATACATCATCCAGTCTTGAGTTTGAAGTCCCGAATTACCAGCAATCGCACCAAATATAATTTCAATGATGGCGACAGATAATCCTATCCTTAAGGAAATTAAGCTTGAGACGAACACCAGCAATCCAACAACTAATGAACTTGTATCTGCATTCATGTTTTTAAAACATACCCTCCTTTTTGCTTATTTTTTTATTTCTTCCATCTATCTTACCTTCCATATAATGAAAGCGCCTAAAATGCTTAGAATACCTGCGTATAAAAACCCAGCCGCAGGGGAAATATGAACCCAAAGTAAACCCACAACTATGCTTGAAACAAAATCACCGATTCCGTTAACTGTTGCCAGGGCTCCGTAACCAGTCCCTTTTAAGTTCTCCGGCAAAAGCTCAGCGGCTATTGCTCCTTCAAGAACATCTTCCGATGCAATATACATACCACCCAGGATAAATAAGATCGCAAGATACCAGAATCTGGGTAGAATAAATATGAATCCTATACACATAACCGCTGATAGTAAGTAGCCCATCGATAGCATCTTTCTCTTGTCAAAGGAATCGCTCAGATACCCTATCGGAAAAGACAGCCCTGCATAGAACACATTATGAAGGACATAAAGCATAATCGATGATGAATTTGCTATAAAAGGGCCGTAAATGGGTTTTAAAACTTGACCTGCCATTAATATAAGAAGCGTGTGAGAAAAATCTCCAGCGCCAAATATTCCCACCCCGATTAAATAAAGTTTAAATTTCCCCGGAAGCATTCGTAGAGTAGGCAAAAATCTAAGATGCGGAGCGGGCTTTTCGGCAATCTCTTTGACTAAAAATAAAAATGCTGCAACAGATAATAATCCCGGAATAAGCGTTATCCAGAATATCTGCCGGTAACTAAACCTTGTAATTAATAAAAATGCTGCTAACGGCCCCACTATAGCTCCTAAAGTATCCATTGCCCTGTGGAATCCAAAAGCTTTGCCTGTATATTCCTTTTCTACAGAAGCCGACAACATTGCATCACGCACAGGTCCTCTAATACCACGACCGAACCAGCTAATAATTCTACCCAGCAAAACCTGTGGCCATACAACCGCCACGGCAAAAGAAGCTTTTCCTATAGCAGTTAAAAAATATCCTAAAATCGCAATAGATTTTCTTATACCTTTTTTATCAGAATAATATCCTGCCCCGAGCTTAGCAAATGAAGATACGGCATCCGCAAAACCTTCAATAGTTCCCAGCGTTGCGGCTGAAGCTCCAATACTTGCTAAAAATGCTGGCAGAATGGATGTAGCCATCTCATGACAGAAATCGCTAAAAAAACTTGATGCACCCATACCAATTACATTTTTATTGAACCATTTCTTAGTCATAGCATTAATCCTCCTATAAAAAAATAGCTTCTACCCGGCATCCAAGTAGAAGCTATCAGCCTTTAAATGCATTATGCGAGCCTCATCGCACAAACTATTTAAGATTATCTATCTTCGTTAATCTTTCTAATTGCCTCCTCTTCGTAATCTTTTTAGTCGAAATCTTTAATGGTATAGCCGCATTTAGGACAGATTTCGAAATCCTCATTCCAGAAATCCTCCCAGCAATTTGAACAATAATACCTTATATTAGTTGGAATTTATTAAATCAACTATTTCGTCTATGGATTTAATCAATTGTTTTACCAATGGGTCTAATTCCATTTTCACTGATTCATCTACATCACCATAAGCTTTCATTTCTTTACTTTCAATAGAACAAAGATCTGCCCATGATACAGAAAGATAACTAACTATTATTCTCTTTGTATATCTCTTTTCTTTCTTTAGATTCAATTGTTTTGTTAACTGCTCTATAACTTTTTTTATATCAGTAATTTTGTCTTGTACTTGTTTGGCTTTTTGTTCATTGAGACTATTTTTTATAAGATAAAGAATACCTTGTTTCTCATTAATTTCACATAGCTCGCTTATTTCATCTAACCTTCTCTCTACTGTAAGTAATACTGCTCTTAGATGATTAATCTGCGATTCTGTTAGTTTCATTTTATCTAAGTACACCTTTTAATAAATGCCTTCTTTGCCTAGCATTTTTTCAATTGCTCTAATCCAGCAATCTTTCTCTTTTCCAAATTTTTCGCTTGAAAAACGATAATCATATTTTCGCTGAAATTCTTTTAATTCGTTTATTATTTCTTCAATCTTTGTGAGTTCAATCCTTAAGAATTCTGTTGATACCTCTAAGTCTTTACAATGCCTTATGAGGTAAAGAAGATGAGGGAGACATAAACCGAAAGAATTTTTATAAGCTTGCGATAGTTCTTCATCCTTGAAATTTTCGATTAAAGTAGCAATGTATCTTTGTTCGACATCTCTTTGTTTTTTGCATATTAAACAGGTCTTTTCGATTTCTTGAAAATTTGATAAATTCTCATCTTTTAATAAGTTTTTGAAAAAGCTCTTGGGATTAAAATGATCTTTGCTTATCTTTTTGATTTTGTTCAAAAATATTTCTAACAAGTCCTGGTAAACTATACTTATTCCTAAGGCGTCACCAAATTTTTGAAGCTTCCAAGAATGATGATTACAAAAACCCAGGGAAAGTCTTATTCCTTTCCTTATATATGGGTCGTTGACTTGCTCATATAAAAAATCATCCATAAATTTATGAATGGATTTTTCAACAAGAAAACAAATTGGACACCCATTCTCTTTAATGGCATCCAAAAGATTAAAATAAGTTGTGTGTTTCATAGTCGTTAAATAAAAAAGCCTCTATCTGTTTTTTTAGTAGAGGCTCATAAAAAAACCTCTACCTATTCAGTAGAGGTTATCATCCTAAATTTTATTAGGCGGTTATGGCGAACCTCATCGCCTATTTATTGTTCTTCAATTAATAAATAATGGCGGGGCCGACGGGATTCGAACCCGCGACCTCTGACGTGACAGGCCAGCGTTCTAAACCAAACTGAACTACGACCCCGCTGTTTCGGTGTTTATAAAGCAATTTTTTATGAAGCCAGCTTTAGCTCGCATAAATATGCAACATAAATGTCACACCACATTATTTTGGAAAGCATAAAGCTTAAATTTTTAACTTAAAGTTAATGGTGGGTGGTACAGGGATTGAACCTGTGACCCCTAGCTTGTAAGGCTAGTGCTCTCCCAGCTGAGCTAACCACCCTTTTTTAATTTCAAATTAAAAAGGTAGATACGAAATTTAACGGAGAATTATTTCAAGTCAAGCAATTTTTTCAATCTAATCTCTATCACTCAGTTCCATCCATTTCAATATAAAAATATAGCGATTTATTTCTTAACCTAAAAAAACCTTGATTTATAATTTTATTAATCCCTATCTTTATTCTGCAAATTATTATTTGAGAGCTATGAAATATTCGGTTTTATAGCTCGAAAGTGAGATTCTTCGCTTCGCTCAGAATGACACTGTCAGGGCATATCGCAATATGCCCCTACCTAACTTAAAGATTATTGAATTTGTGAGGATATTTATCTATGGTTGAAAAAAATTCATCAGAAAAAAAGAGCTTCTTCACAAGATTAAAAGAAAAGTTGTCTAAGACCAGTCAAAACTTGGTTGGCAAAGTCCAGAATATTATTACGTTTTCGAAAAAGATTGATGAGAATTTGTTTATCGAACTGGAGGAAGCACTCATCTCCGCTGATGTTGGGGTTGTTACAACCGATAGAATAATTAAAGATATTCGTAAAAAGGTTGAGGAAAGAAAAATCACTGATTCTGAAAAGATAATGGATTTATTAAAGGAAAGTATCCGATATATCTTCGGCAATGATATCAACACACTTGCTTTAGGTATGGAGAAACCTCAAGTAGTTCTTTTCGCTGGTGTCAATGGTGTTGGTAAAACAACAACCATTGGGAAAATTGCTCACAAACTAATTCACGAGGGGAAATCGGTGATGTTAGTAGCTGGTGATACATTTCGTGCGGCTGCGATTGAACAATTGGAAATCTGGGCAAATAGATGTGGAGGAGAATTCTATAAACAAAAAATGCACTCAGACCCGGCTTCAGTCTGCTATGATGCCATCCAAACGGCTAAGAATCAAGGGATTGATGTTGTCCTGATTGATACTGCGGGTAGGCTTCATACCAAAGTGAATCTGATGGAAGAATTGAAAAAAATGGTCAAGGTTATCCAGAAACAAATCCCTGATGCTCCTCAGGAGACCATTCTTATTCTCGATGCCAATACGGGACAAAATGCAATTAGTCAAGTTAAGATGTTCCGAGAAGCCGTAAAAATTACAAGTATTATTATGGCAAAAATCGATGGAACTGCAAAGGGTGGCGTTATTTTAGCGATAAAGAATGAGTTTGATTTGCCGATAATTATGATAGGTATCGGAGAAAGTATAGAAGACCTGAAAGATTTCGATCCCGAGATATTTGTTAACGCTTTATTTTCACAACAAACAGTAAATCCGTAGGGATTTTCATAATTAGAATAAACAGCATTAGAACGATTAAGTTGACTTATGCAACATAAGGTAATGTTAATTTTAGTGGAGAGTATTCCCATACAATATAAATATTAGGTAATAACAAAATGAGAATTGGAATTGAAGAAATTATTAATAGAAGTGGCGAATTACTTATTATGCCATCTGTTGCAAGAAAGGTGATTGGGCTTGTCTCACAGATGGGGACAACAGCAAAAGAATTAGCCACAGTGCTTATCGCTGATCAAGCGATTACTGCAAGACTTCTCAGGATGGTAAACTCACCATTTTATGGAGTAGGTAAAAAAGTAACTAAGGTCTCCGAGGCAGTTGTATTACTTGGTTTTGATGCAGTTAAAAGCCTTGTTTTAACCGTATCTATCAAAAACACCTGCAAAACACCCGGTGTCGCAGAGAAATTAATGTGGGAACATTCTATCGGTGTAGCAGTTGCATCAGCATATATCGCCAAACAATTACAAATTCCTAAATATGAAGAGCTTTTTATCGCTGGCTTATTACACGATGTCGGACGAGTTCCTATTTACAAAGTTATATCTGGTGAATATAATGAATTACTTAAAAATCTCAGCACTTATTCAGACATTACAAATAAAGAAAAAGAGAAATTTGGATTCACTCATGCAGATATCGGTGGGAAAATTGTTGATAGTTGGAATTTGCCTGAGGAACTTGAAGAAATTATTAAAAATCATCATTCATTCAACGAACCCATCCCTGACGATATAAAAGATAAAAAGGCAGTTGCAATAATTTCGTTAGCAAATAAAATATGCTGGAAATTGAAAATTGGATTTGATTCGCCAATCGAAGAAATAAATATGGGAGAGTTATTAGAACTTAAAGAGCTTGAATTACCAAGTAATTTTTTTGATTCACACTCACCAGAAATTATTAAAGATTATGAAGGGGAAAAGCAACTTTTTGAGGATTAATTAAGACTCAATAAATTGTGATAACTCATTAACCCAATCGCCACTTGATTGCCGCAAGCAATTTGCTATTTGTATTTCTAATCCTTGAACAAACAGTCTTTGCTATATTGCTCGAAATGTAATAACCAATTTTGTAATCTTTCTCCATTAATTCACGAAGTTTTTTACCATTAATTGTTAATAACTTTGCCGGTCCATTACACTCAGCAGTAGCAGAACGGGGTGCATCATCGATTAAGGCGAGTTCTCCAAAGATTTCTCCTTTTTCTACTTTACATATATTAACGTCAAAATCTGGTTGGAGTTTCTCAATCTTTATCAAAACTTCACCATCAAGTAACACAAATAAATCATCACCGACAGACTGATCCTCAAAAATTCTATGCCCTCTTGAATACTCATCAATAGTGCTTATACTAAGTATTTTCTCGAGACTCTTGTCATCAAGCCCTTTAAAAATGTCTACATCTTTTAAAATGTTTAATAAATCTTTTTCATTCATAATAATACTCACCATATTTGTTTAGATAATAAAATAATTCTCTGATGAATTAATATGAAAAGTCAATTTAAAAACTATTTGAAAATAAAGATAATGAATAGTGAGTTCTTTTGTTCTCTGTGGTTTAAGTATTTTGCTTAAATATTACCCAACAATCTCCTTAAACGCTTTCTGATAACAATCATAGGCGCTTTTACCAAAACAAACAAGGATAACTTTTTCAATAGAAGTATTTTTCTCAAGGAAATTCTTTACTTCTCTGAGAGCGATTCTTGTGGCTCGTTCCATAGGAAAACCATAAGCACCTGTGCTGATTGATGGAAAGGCAATTGTTTTGATATCATATTGTTCTGCTAATGCCAAACAATTTTGATAGCATTTTGCGAGCATTTCGTCTTCACCTTTATTGCCTCCATACCATATTGGTCCCACCGTATAAATAACCCATTTGGCGGGAAGTTTATAACCTTTTGTTATTTTTGCTTCACCTGTTGGGCAACCACCGAGTTTGCGACATTCTTCTAATAGCTCCGGTCCTGCGGCACGATGTATAGCACCATCAACGCCTCCACCACCAAGTAAAGAATTATTAGCTGCATTAACGATTGCATCGACTTTTAGTTTAGTAATGTCACCTTCGATAATTTTGATTCTGTTTTTCATAAAGACTCTCCTGAATTTTGTAAGGTCAGAACACTGTTTTGTCCCCACATATGACTTATTTTAACCGCAAAGAACGCCAAGAAGACGCAGAGGTCGCAGAAGAATTTCGTGAAATGAACACATATATAAGTTACCTACGGTGAATAAAAATTTATTTTAATTCTTCACGATTAAAACGAGCAATTTTTTCTAATGACTTCCGCACTTTTGACGGTTGGTCTTTTTCAGGATAGCCAACTGGAATGACTACATCGATTTTTTTACTTTGAGGAATAGAAAGGATTTTTTTGGCTTTTTTTTCATCAAACCATCCTATCCAACAGGTTCCCAATCCTAATTCTGTTGCTTGTAAGATAAAATGTTCAACCGCAATCCCAATATCAATAAGATAATATTTTGTATCGCGAATATATCCACCAACCTTTGCGAGAAATTTCCCTTTTTCTGACATAACCACAACCAATATCGGTGCTTTCCTGGCGAATGAATTAATCTTGTAAATCCCCGAGAAAATTTCATCACATAATTTATTTTTAAGCGTTAAGTCATCCACAATAATAAATTGCCAGGGCTGAGAATTGCAGGCTGATGGTGCCAGACGTGCCGCTTCCAGACAAAGATTTATCTTTTCACGCTCCACAGGTGTTTCTAAATAATCTCGAACGCTGAATCTTTTTTTAACTAATTCTAAGAAGTTAGGACTTTCTAAAACCATTTTTGATGTCTTTTGTCCTTTCCGAGTTTTACTTATTACAGTGATTATTTAAAAACTTATAAGGACGAGATTGCTTCGTCGGCTAAAGTCTTCTCGCAATGACACTCTTCTTTTCCTCTCCCCTTGCGGGAGAGGATAAAGGAGAGGGGTATGCGTCATTGCGAACAGTCTTATCGTGAAGCAATCCCGTTTTTATAGTCAACAAAAGGATTTTTAAACTATCACTTCGTAAATCCGACGTTCTAATTATCAGGGGGCGATGAGAGTTCCGTTGCAGTCCGAAGTCCTTTAGCTACCTCAGGAATAACACCTATCTTTATATATATTGGATGAATCGATTTTCTCAATGCAGGAAGTTTGTTAAAGAAAATAATCACACCTACTAAACAGCAGATTCCTCCTACCATTAAAGTATTTCCTGCGCCAATCTTACTTGCTAAAATCCCTGATAATAAACTTCCGAAGGGTGTTGTTCCCATTAATGCCATCGCATAAAAGCTCATAATTCTTCCACGCTTGTCATCGTCCACAATTGTTTGTAAGATTGTATTGCTCGAAGCAATCTGCACCATCATTCCAAATCCTGCTGATACCATTAATATTAAAGACACTAATAAAATCCGAGAAAAAGAAAAAGCAATAATTCCAATACTAAAAATAGTCCCCGCCAATGGAATAATTTTCTCAAGTCCCACAACCTTCTTTCTGGATGCAAGAAATAGAGCCCCGATTAAGGCACCTATTCCTGTAGCACCCATAAGAAAACCGAGCGTATGTGGTCCTCCATGAAGAATATCTCGCGCAAAGATAGGCATCAGGACTATATAGGGTGCTCCCATTAAACTATACAAACCAAGCAATAGCAAAATCGTTCGGATAGGTATAGAATTAAAAGCGTAATTAAATCCCTCTTTCAATTCCTGAAAAATATGAGTATTTTGAGGTTCTGATTTTCTCGGAGAAATCCTCATTGCGAATAATGCATAAATAACAGCAAGAAAACTTATCCCGTTAATGAGAAAACAAGTGCCTTCTCCAACAACTGCAATCAAAATCCCTGCAATAGATGGTCCAATCAATCTCGCACCATTAAACATCATAGAGTTTAAGGCGATGGCATTTCCCAAATCCTCTTTTTTCTCAACCATATCGATAACAAAAGATTGACGTGCAGGTATATCAAAGACGTCCACAAGACCTGAGAGTATACTCAAGAATATAATTTGCCAGACTTGAATATGTCCTGATAAAACGAGAAAGGCTAAAATGAACGCTAGAATCGTATACAGGGTTTGAGTCGTAATAATAATACGAAGACGGTTTAATCTATCAGCTACAACTCCCGAAAAGGGTCCCAAAATAAAAGTAGGAATTTGGCTGGTGAATCCCACAATCCCTAATAGGAATGCGGAGTTAGTTAATCGGTAAACCAACCAGCTCAAAGCAATTTTCTGCATCCACGTTCCAATGAGGGAAACACCCTGTCCACCGAAATACAGACGATAATTTCTATACTGTAAAGCGCGGAAGATGTACTTGAACCCTTCCACAGTATTGTATTTGTTGGATTTCACTGTTACTTAACCTAAGCTCTTCTATCTTGGTCTAAAAGTGACCCCTTGTTAATTTTGTGATAAATAATTTCACGTTTCTGACTTTTTGTAAATTATCTATGTATTTTAACTTTCTT
>Ga0315274_10000333_pt1 | contig 73667 bp, 68 predicted proteins | sample YL17G02_20_MG_FD_203700 | JGI IMG/M metagenome (GOLD analysis project Ga0315274, IMG submission 203700) | Sediment microbial communities from Yellowstone Lake, YNP, Wyoming, USA - YL17G02_20 | ecosystem: Environmental > Aquatic > Freshwater > Lake > Sediment | place: USA: Wyoming | collected... | reverse complement strand
CGCTCCATGTACTGGAGCGTGCAGAGACCGGAAGCACTAAAAGGCCTAACAACCCCCGCCAGTTAACGCTCTGGCCTGACACCCATGGTGGTCAGGTCCAACACACCAGGACCTTACCCCTTCATTCAAGACCTGACCCCACTACTGTTCCTCGTGCACAACCTTGAAACTGCACGTAGGCCAGCGTTTCGCTCTCGCTCCGGATCAGCTTGCCCGGGGTGAACCCCCCGTCGAGGTTTCCGCGAACCCAGGCTTCCTTACTCCACTCGCCGTCGCACCTCCCCGGCATGCCTGGCCCTTTGCTTTCCCAGAAGCAGCACGACCTGCAAACCGCAGGAAGAGCGGCAACCAGTTCCGGGCTCAGATCAAGGATCTTCCTCTTCACCGCTGGCAATGGCGCTCCCCGGTCATTTCGCGTACATGAAGTATACCAAAACACGCGTCGTTCGAAGCGCCGCGGCCGACACTATTCCCGGGGAATATAGACGGGGCCGACTCTCTCCCTGTCGAACAGGCAGATTGCGTGCTATCATGTGTTTGACTCACGGCGGCCTCGGGGCCTGCCACGCGCGATGGCACACATACGGCAACTGTAAACCCCGTAACGAAGGGTTTGGCTTGAGGTTCTACGAGAGGGATCTTCGCGTAAAGGTCACAGCCATTCTCCTGCTGCTGGTGATCGTCGCCCTGGTCTCCGCCGGCCTCGTCTCCTATTCCATCGCCATGCAAATCGTCAGGAGCAGCATCGATGAGTCCATGCTCGACTCCGCCCGGTTGAGCAGGAGCCTGCTCCAGGTGGCGCTCGAGAGGCGCCAATCCAGGCAGAGCCTGTTCGCCGGTTACCCCGTACTGCGCGACCCCAACGCCAGCCCCGCGTCCAAAAGCGAAGTGATGAGGCTCTTTATCGAGACCTGGCCGATAGGCCTGGGAGCCATCCTGCTCGACACGGGAGGAAATCCCGTCGCTGGCACCGGAAACCTGGCCGGCATCGGGAACGTGTCTCAGACGACCTGGTTCAAGAACGCGCAAACCGGTGGCATCGCGTTCACGTACATCGACGACCCGGGCGAGCTCGCCGCTCTGCATTCAGGGTCCCCTTTACTCGCGGTATCAAGCGCCGTTCGCGACCCCGGGAAGCAGATATACGCCTACCTCGTTTCGTTCACCGGTATGGACGACATATACAAGGCGATCGACAGCGTGAAAATCAAGGAAACGGGCCACGCGTTCTTGATGGAAAACGATGGCCATATCATAGCGGGAGAGCTTTTCGGCGCGGGGCAGAAGCCGCGCGGGCCGGAGGAAAAGAAGCTCGTGCAGGAGATGGCCCGGGGTGGGGAGGGCAGCCTGACGTTCACCTCCAGGAAAAATAAGGAGCTTGTCACTTACACCCCCGTGGAGCCTTCTGGCATAACCCACCCCGAAGTGGACTGGACCGTCGGTGTCGTCGTTCCCGCCAGCGAGGCTTACGGCCCCGTACGACAGATTGCGTGGGCCCTCCTCGGCCTGACCGCCTTCTTCGTTGCCGTGTCCATCGTCGCCGCGGTGCTGCTGGGCAGAAGTATAGCCCGCCCGGTGGAGGAACTGGCGGCCAGCGCCGAGCGAATAGGGTCCGGGGACCTCACCGGTGAGGTCGTGATCCGCACACGGGACCAGATCGGCACCCTCGCCGCGGCGTTCCTGCGGATGAGGGATTACCTGCGCAGCGCCCTGGGCGACGCTCGTTACAGCTCCGACAGGATGACCGTACTCGCAGAGGAGCAGTCCGCGGCCACGGACGACGTTTTCGGGGACACGGAGGAGATAGTCGGGTCGGCCGCGCTGCTTGTCAAGAACATGGAGGCCCAGGCCGAGAAGATACGCAGGCTTGCGGGGTATGTCTCACTCATGCCCGAAGAAGTGAGGTTGTCGCAGGCCGGCGAGGAGGTCCGGGCAATCCTGGAGGAAAGCGCGATCCTGGCCGAGGTCGGCTCTGGAAAGGCCGTTGAGATAGCCTCCGCCACCCAGGACCAGCGGGCGGCCACCCGCGATGTTGCCGCGGCAGCACGCCGGCTTTCCGAAATGGCTCGCGAGCTGAAGGGCATGGTTGACAGGTTCAAGGTATAGGTTCAGATAAGAACCCTTCCATGGTGTATCGAGCTGATCTCGACCTCCCCTGTCGAGGTATCGAACTTGATCGTTCGACCGTGGTTCCCCCCCGTGTCCTGTCCGACAAGCCGGATCCCGAGGTCTTCGAGCGCCCGCTTCACCGCCTCCACATTCCGGTATCCGATACGCGCCATCTCCACCGCCGCGTTCGAGTCTTTCCGCATTAGACCCGGGATCTCGAACATGTGCGACCCGCCCGCGATCTTGCAGATGACACGTTCGCACCTGGCCCCCCGCTCCAGCATCTCCTCGAGCAGCCGCGCTACCGCAACGTCGGCGAACTTCCCCGGGTTCTGCGAGGAATCCTTGCCGCGGCTGTCCGGCAACATCACGTGCGCAAGCCCCCCGACCTTTTTTTCGGGGTCGAACATCGCCACCGCCACACACGACCCCAGCCCGAAGCTGGCCAGGACCCCGCGGTTATTTGTGACCTTCAGGTCGGCCACCCCTACGTTGAAGGCTTCACTCAAGCGGCACCCCCAGCCGGGTAAGTATCGAGCCGAGTGTCCCGAAGTCAGGGAAGAGCACTAGGTGCCCGTGAATCTTCTGCCCGGAGATCTTGAAGTCGGTCTCCACCACCAGAACGAAGTCGTCCGTGGTCCCGAGGTCCACCAGTACGTAGTCCATCAGCGCGCCCGCCATGTCCATTGCGAAACCCGGAACCGAGGGCTTGAACAGAAGCCCTGTCAGCTTGCCTAGCGCGTTCAGGTACGCCAGGGAAAGGATGCTTCCCGTTTCCTGCAGGGCCGACTCCCTGACCACCTCGTCGTCATGCCCGGCCATATCCCCGGGGACCATGAGCGTCGCCAGAGAAGCGGCGCTTTTCTCTTCAAGCAGTAAAAGGATGCTGCCGGAAAAATCGCCCTCTATGTGCAGGTAGACCCCTGCCACGGGCGTCTCGGGCCCCCCCACCAGGTCCGGGACCGTCGTAAGAGCGAGCATGGTGGCTCTTGTCACGTCGACCACCACCTTCCTGCCGACCATCTGCGAAAGCGCTATCGCGGCGTTGCCGGCGCCGATGTTGCCCACTTCTTTCAAGGCGTCGATCTGGGCCGCCGAAAGCGATAATCCCCTGCCTTCTTCGGACATACTATCTTCCTTTCTCGCGGTGAATCATGTCGACATCAGACCCGGTATATCCAGTATCAGCGCCACCCGGCCGGTCCCGAGTATTGTGGCCCCCGCGAAACCATCTACCCGCTTGAGATGCTCGTCAAGCGAGCTTATGACGATCTCCTGTTGCCCGATCAGTGAGTGCACACCAATCGCGACAAGGCGCGGGCCCACCTCGGTGATCACGACCGGAAACGGCTGTGACCTGTCCAGTGAACGGCTGCAGCCCAGGGCGCGATCGAGCCGCAACAACGGGATGGTCTCGTCGCGGAGGAATATCGCCTCCCGGTTCTGGATGGTCTTGATATCATCCGGGCTAAGCACGTGCGTCTCGCGCACCGTCCCCAGTGGCAGCGCGTAAACCTCGCCGGCGACCTCGACCATCAGGGCGTGTACGATAGCCAGGGTGAGCGGCAACTTCAGCGTCACCCGTGTGCCGAGGCCGGGGGAAGTGTCCAGCGACACAAACCCTCCCAGCGACTCGGCCTTCGACTTGACAGCGTCCATGCCCATCCCGCGGCCGGACACCCCGCTTACCTCTTCGGACATGGAAAGGCCAGGCATGGAGATAACGCGGAGGATGTCGCCCGGGTCCAGCGACGCCCTTTCCTCCGGGCTGATAAGCCCTTTCTTTGCCGCCCTGTCGAACGCCTCGGCCGGGTCGATGCCGTCCCCGTCGTCTTCCACCTCTATCGCCACGTAGTTCCGGTCACGGTACGCCGACAGCCGAACGATGCCGCGGCGGGGCCTGCCTTTGCTCTCCCTTTCCTCCGGCGTCGCGATGCCGTGGTCAACGGCGTTGCGGATCATGTGCATCAGCGGGTCGCTTATCTCGTCGAGGATGGTCCGGTCCAGCTCGATCTCCTTGCCCTCCACAATGAAATCGACCTCCTTGCCCTCCGCCTTGGCCAGGTCCCTGACCATGCGCGGGAACCGGTTGAAGATGTGCTCAACCGGTACCATCCTGGTCTTCATGATCTCGTCCTGAAGTTCCGACGTAAGCCTGGTGGTGTGGTCCAGCGCTTCGTGTAGTTCGGAGACCTGGATGCCCGAGGCTATAGAGATAAGGCGCGTTCTATTGATTACCAGCTCCCCTACGAGGTTCATCAGCGAGTCCAGCCTGGCGATGTTTACACGAACGCTCTGGGTCCTGCGCGCCACAGACAGGGTCGCCGCACGGCCGGTCGGCGCCCTGGCCGGGGCCATCTCCTCGGGCCTTGCCACATCGGCCTCGCGGATCACGTCAACGGTTACCTTCGATATCTCGGCGATAGCAAGAAGCGCTTTCACCACCCGCTCGTTGACCTCCGACGTGGCCAGCCCCACCTGGAAATCCAGATCGAATTTCTCGTCCTCCAACGCTTCAACCGGCGGCAGGGACGCCAGCACCTCTCCGAGCTGCGCGAGCTTTTTAAACACCATGAACACGCGGACCGACTTGAGCAGACACTCCCTGTCGAGCTCCACGGTCACCCCGAGGACGCGCATACCCGGTATCGCCGCGAAGGTGGCCAGGTCTTCGTCCGCTACCTGGAGAAGGGTGGTGGTCGAGGGCCCCGGCTGATAGCTTTCCTTCCCCGCTCCCCTTTCCACCACAGCGGCTCCCTCCCCCGCGCCTTCGAGGGGGGTTCTCCTTTCGTCCCCGGCCTGTATCTCGACCGCGGGGACCACCCCGATAATGCCCTTCATCTCTGTCACAAGCGCGCCGTAGTCCACCTGCTCCGGCCGGTCCTGCGCTATAGCGTTTATGATCTCTTCCAGGGTGTCAAAGCAGGCGAAAAGCGTGTCCACGATAAGGGTCGTCACCGGGATACCACCGGTGCGCAGGTGTTCGAGCAGGTTTTCCATCTCGTGGGCGAGTTCGGTCAACTGGTCATAACCCATCGTCGCTGACATTCCCTTTAACGTATGTGCCGAGCGGAATATCTCCGTCACCACGTCAAGGTTGCCCGGGTCGTTCTCCAGCTGCAGCAGGAACTTGTTCAGGTAGTCCAGGTGCTCCTGGGCTTCGGTTATAAACAGTTCTCTGTACTGGGAGATGTCCATCTCCACTTTATCGGTCCTCCGTATATGTTCATGCGGCGGGGCTCCCGGGGCGTGGCCCGTGGCCCTGCTATACCTTTTCGACGATGGCCTGCGCGATCTCTTCCAGCGGCAGCACCGTGTCCGCCAGCTTTCTCTCTATCGCGGCACGCGGCATCCCGTAGACGAGCGAGGTCTCCTCGTTTTGCGCTATCGTCTCACCGCCTGCGTCCTTTATCATCCCCAGGCCCAGGGCGCCGTCGTTCCCCATCCCCGACAGCAGGACCCCGACGGTCTTTTCCCCGAACACCTGGGCCGCGCTCTCCATCGTCACGTCTATCACCGGGCTGGCGCCGTGGCGCGCGACAGTGGCCTGCGTCAGGGCGCGCACCCGCCGCTCGTCGACCCGGTCGAACACCATGTCCTGTCCGCCCGGGGCCAGCAGTGCCCGCCCTTCCTTGAGGACCTCCCCGCTGACAGCCTCTTTTACCTCCAGCCTGGCTTTGCTGCCCAGCCTCTCCGCGAACGAGCCGGTGAACGGCCCCGGCATGTGCTGGACTATCGCGACGTAAGCAGGAAGGGCCGCGGGCAGGGCCGGTATTATCGCCTGCAGCGCGATCGGCCCCCCGGCGGACGCGCCGATCACCACCATGCGTCCCCCACGCACGTCTCCCTTTTTCATCTTTAACCGCTTCGGAGGCCTGGCCCTTCGCGAGCGCTCCCAGGTCTGCCCGGCCCGGGAGAGCGCCGCTGTCTTGATCTTGTCCAGGACCTCTTCGCTGACCCCGGCTACCGATGTCGGGAACTGGGTCGGCTTCGCCACAAAATCGGCCGCGCCCAGCTCCAGTGCCTTCAGGGTAGGAGCAGCCCCGCTTTTCGTGAGCACGGACAGCATGACAACCGGGCGGGGCAGCTTTTTCATGATGTATTCCAGCGCGGACAGGCCGTCCATCTCCGGCATGTATATATCCATCGTGATTACGTCCGGGTCGGTCTCCCGTGTCAGCTTGATGGCTTCCACGCCGTTCCTGGCCAGCCCGGCCACCTCGAGCTCCCGGTCTTTGGATATGATATCGGCAAGAAGCTGTCTCACCAGGGCCGAGTCGTCGACTATGAGGACCGAGATCTTCTTATCCAAAAGCTGCGCCTCCGGGTGACAGTCGTCATTCTTCTCCGCGGAGCGCCTTGCGGACAGCTTCTACGACCTTCAGCGGCTGGAACGGCTTGATGATGAAGTCCTTGGCGCCGGCTTCCAGGGCTTCGACGACGAGCGGTTGCTGGCCCATGGCGCTGCACATCAGGACAGTGGCGCCCGGGTCGAGCTTCATGATGTTGCGAACGGCTTCGATCCCGTCCATCTCGGGCATGACTATGTCCATCGTGACAAGGTCAGGCCTGAGCTCGGCGTACTTCTTCACCGCCTCTATCCCGTTCTCCGCCTCCCCCACTATTTCGAAGCCGTCCTTGCTGAGGATGTCCTTTATCATCATCCTCATGAAAAGGGCATCATCAACGATCAGAACAGATGCAGACATAGGCTTCTTCCCCCCTCGTCCACAGGCGATCGCCGGCGCACCGGCGCGCGGTCATGATCCTGGCTCCTTCTCCTTACTCAAGACGATTCGAACGTGCCGATGTCGTCTCTATCTTCCCTGTTGAGTACCCTGTCGATGTCGAGCAGTATCAGCAGGCGGTCCCCGAGCTTCACCACCCCGCTTATGAAAGACGACTCGACGTCGCTCGCCGCGATGGTCGGGCTCGGCAGCACGTCATCCGCGTTGATGTTGATAACCTCTGGGGACTCCACGACAAGGCCCACTTTCAGATCCTGTGATTCGACCACCACTATCCTCGTCGCCGGGCCGCGCTCCTCGGCCTGGACCCGCAGGCGGCTTGCGAGGTCAACCACTGCCACTATCTGGCCCCGCAGGTTTATGATGCCTTCCACGAATTCTGGGGCCCGGGGCATCCTGGTAATATCGATGAGCGAGATGACCCCCTCCACCTTTTTGACGTCCACCCCGAACTCTTCCCTGCCGACCCTGAATGCGACAAGCTGCATCTCCCTGCCCACGGGGATCTCGTTTTCGTTGTTCTGCATGGTTCCTCCAGCCGGGCTAACCTGTCTTTATCTCCTCGATCAGGCCCCTCAACCTTCCCGCGGTCTCTGCCAGTTCCATCGCCGCGGCTGATATCTCCTGGATCGACGCGTTCTGGTCCTGGATCGTCGCCGACACTTCCTGGGTGCTCGATGATGACTCCTCGGAGATGCTGGCAACAGTACTGATTATCTCCACAACCTTACTGCTTCCCTCCGCAATGGTGTCTGTAGCCCTGGATATCGCGTCCGTCTCGGCGCCTATGGTCTCAACAGCATCCTTGATCCTCATCAGGGCCTGGCCGGCGCTACCGACCACCATCGCCCCCTCGTTGGCCTCCTTGCTGCTGCTCTCCATGGAGACAACGGTCTCGTTTATGGTCCTCTGGATCTCCCTGATGATGCCCGCGATCTGCTTGCCCGCCTGCGCAGACCCCTCCGCCAGCTTCCGTACCTCCCCGGCGACCACCGCGAACCCGCGGCCGTGCTCCCCGGCGCGGGCTGCCTCGATAGCGGCGTTAAGCGCCAGGAGGTTTGTCTGGTCCGCGATGCCCGTTATCACGTCAACGATCAGGCCGATCTGCTGGGACATGTCCCCGAGGTCCCTCACCCTGCTGGCGCTTGCGCCGGTCGTCTCTACCAGCCTGCCCATCTTCTCCGTGGCCCTCTCTACCGCGCCCACGCCGTCTCCGACCGTAACCTTGGCCTCCTGGCTGTACTTCGCCACCTCCCTGGCCGCCGCGGCGACCCGGTCAAGCTCCTCGGCCATCCCGCTGATGGTGGTGGAAGCGACCATGGTTGAGTTCACCTGGTCCTCCGCGCCCCTGGCAAGCTGGGTCATGGTAGCGGCGGTGGTCTGAACGGCGGCGCTCGTCTCGCTGGCAACCGAGGCCATCAGGCTGCTCGAGCCGGCTATGTCGCTCGAGACGGCACTCATTTCTTCAACCAGGCTGCGCATCGAGGCGAACATCTTGTTCAACGCATGGGAGATCTCGACCAGCTCGCTGTGCTCTCCCAGGTCCACGTCCTCGCTGAAATCGTGGGCGACGAGGCGCTTTGAAAAAACCTGCAGCCTTTCAAGGGGTTTAACGTACAGGTTCATCATCAGTACCACTGCTATGGCAGTCGCGGCGAGGCCGGCGCCAGCCCCGATCCCGGCCCCGAGCAGCCACTTCCACGCCGGGCGGCTATCGGCCAGGACGAGAACGCCGAGCAGGCCTCCTGCTATCGCAATGGGAAAGACGACAGCCGCGGTTCTTACTACGAACCTGCTGCTCAGTGGTAGCCCGCGCCACCAGCCCGCGGTATCCTGCTCGCGAGAAGTATCTTTAAGGTCCACTACTGTCCCTCCCGTTCTCTATCTCGGAACTACCCGCTCTTCGCCAGTCACAGCTTGAAGCCCTTCGTCAGCTCGTGCAGCCTGGAAGCCAGCCGCGCGAGGGATAAAGAGGCGCTTGATATTTCTTCAGTGGATGTCGTCTGTTCGTTCAGCGTGGCGGCCACCTCCTCGGTGCTGGCCGCCGTCTGCTCCGCGATCGCCGTGATATCGTTGACCGTCGCAAATACCCGGTCTGTGTTTTCGGCGATCGTGCTTATCGCCCCGGAGATCTCCTCGGCGGCCTCCGCGGCCGCCTGCGAAGAAGCCGTGATCCCCCCGAGCGCCTCGCCGGTATTCTCTGCCGCGCGGCGGCTATGCCGCGCCTTCTCGGTGCCCTCCTCTATCGACCCTGTGACTTCGCCGGCCTTCAAATGTATCTCCCTTATCAGGTTCGAGATCTGCCCCGCAGACCGCCTGGAGTTCTCCGCCAGGTCGCGCACCTCCTCCGCCACCACCGCGAACCCCCTGCCGTGCTCACCGGCGCGCGCCGCCTCGATAGCGGCGTTCAGCGCCAGCAGGTTGGTCCGCTCTGCGATGTCGGTTATTACGTCGACTATGACCCCCACCTGCGTGAGCCTCTCCCCCAGCTCTCCGATAAGCCGCTCTGAGCCCTGCGCCGCCATGTGGATGTCCTGCATCACAGCAACGGCCTCACCGGCGGCTGCCCCTCCTTTCTCGGCCAGGGCAGCCGCGTAGGCGCTCTGCTCGGAGGAGACCCGGGCCTTTTCCGCGATCTCGTCGATCGAACCGCTGACCCTGGCGATCGCCAGGGACGTCCCTTCGATCTTTCGGGCCTGCGCCTCGCTGCCTGTCGATATCTGCTCCGCCGCCGAGGACGCCTCCTGAACCGAGGCCGACATCCCTTCAATCGAGCCGGCAAGTGATTCAGCCGAGCCGGCGAGCTCTGTTGCGATAGACCTCGTCTCGAGCATCGAACTCCTCAATGAGACGACCATGTCGTTAATCGAGCCGGCGAGATCCCCCATCACGTCGGGCGTGGGCACAGTGACCCGCCCGGCAAGATCTCCACTGCCCGTTGATATTTCTCTCACTTCCGCTGTCACCCTTCGTACAACGCCTGAAATGCCCCTGTACGAGACCGTCATCATTACAAAGCCCAGCACGAAAGTCGCCGCCAGGCAGATGCCCAACCCGATCAACCCCTGCCGCGTGACCGACCTGCTGATGTCGATCGCGCCTGCCATCTCACGGCCCGCGAGTTCCCTTACGCTTGCCACCTCGCCCTGCGCGTTCTCAAACACCTTGAGGATTTCATCCCGGATGCCTGCTATCTGGGCCCCAACTCCACCGACCATCAGGGCGCGCGCGTCCTGGTAAAGCTTTAACAGCTCAGACTGGCGTTCACCCAAATCATCGGCCAGGCGTCGCCCTCCCTTTACCTCTATTGCGCGAAGTCTCACAAGCGCCTTGTTGGCGGCCAGCCGGCCCGCGGTGAAATCCCTGTCCGCATCCTGGACCTGTCCCGACTCCAACAACCGGAACGCGGCCTCCTCCATCTGGAGTCCTTCGTCGATCACCGCGGCATAGACACTGGCCTTCCCGGCGTTCTCTGTGCGCCGCCGTGCCTCCGAGTCCTCCGAGAGTATGTACAGGGCTATCCCGACGAGCGCCATCACGATCGCAAGCACGACGATGAACGACTGGGCTATCCTCATCTTGAAGGTGGGAACCGTGATCGCCTTCCACGCCCCACGGGGAGGACTGTTCATCTGTGCCCTCCTGGGCCCACGGCCTTCGCCGGAAACAGCTGGAATATCCTCTCGCGCGGGAAAACGACCTTGAACGGCTGCTCCGCCTCCCTGCTTATCACCTCGGACTTCCCGAGCACCAGGTACCCTCCCTTTATGAGGTTCGACGCGAGGCACCGGACGATCCTTGCCTGCACATCCCTCGAGAAGTAGATGAGCACGTTACGGCAGAGCACCAGGTCGAAATGGCGCCGACGGCTCTCCTCCAGGATGTCAGCCTTCTCGAACCGCACCCGTTTTCTTATGCTTTCCCGCACCCGGTAAGCGCCCTCCTCGCCTGTCTCCGGCGAGTCGAAGTAAACCCCGGGGTTCATTCCCGCAGGTATCTCCGTCTCGGGGTAGACGCCTTCCCGGGCGAGCCGGAGGCTCTTATCGTCTATGTCCGAGCCGAGCACCCGCACGTTCCAGTCGTCAATCGCCCTGCCCAGCCTGTAGGCGATGAGTATCGCCACCGAGTACGGCTCCTCCCCGCTCGCGCAGCCTGCGCTCCATACTCTCAGTGATCGGCTGCCCGTCTCCGCCTTCGCCTTTAGCACGGCGGGTATTACCTCGTCGCGGATCTTCGCGTACACGTCCTTGTCCCTGAAGAACTGCGTCACGTTGATCGTCAGCTCGTCCAACAGGTGTGTGTACTCGTCCGGGTCCTCCCGCAGAACGCGCAGGTAATCCATGTAGTCGCTCGAATCGGTGACCCTGAGGCGGATTGCCAGCCGCCGCTTGAGGTAGCTCTCCTTGTACTGCTCGCAGTCAAGCCCGCGGTCGATGAGGATTTTTCTCTTCAACAGCGAAAAAGCCTGTTCCTCCGTGAACAAGGGGCCCCGCCTCCGGTAAGTACTGTCGAAACATGATCGTTTTCCCCGTCCAGATAATAGTTCTGACCGCGCCGCATCTGACCTGCGTGGCGACTGCTGGCCGAACGGGAAGGCAGCAGATCATTGTTTGACAACCCGGTCTCCCTGCGTTACCTTCATTAGAACTTTTCGGGGTTGAAATACTTGCGGGCAGCGGTCTGGGAGCATCCGTGTCACCGGAAATCGTCTTCGATCCTTACACCAGGCTATACTCTGAAGCGACCGGTTTCATAAGGTCATCGGCCGTCCGTGACCTCATGAGCATAACCGGGCGCCCGGACATAATATCCTTTGCCGGCGGTCTCCCCTTCATCCGCGGGCTGCCTCCCGAAGAGGTAGCTGCCGTCATGAACGACGTGATGAAAGACAACTTCGCTGAAGCCCTGCAGTACGGGGCGACCGAGGGCCTCGAATCGCTTAAAACCGGGCTTGCCGGGGTAATGTCGGAGGAGGGCCTGCGCTCCGAGACCGAGCATATACTGATAACCACCGGCAGCCAGCAGGCGCTTGACCTCCTGGGCAGGATCTTCATAGACGCCGGAGACCCGATCGTGATGGAGGGGCCCAGCTACATCGGCGCCCTCGGGGCTTTCCTGGCAAACGGCCCCCGGGTCATAACCATACCGCTCGACGACATGGGGATGCGAACCGACCTGCTCGAAACCGAGCTCCAGCGAGGCGCGACCCCCCCCAAGTTCGTCTATGTCGTGCCTAACTTCCACAACCCCGCCGGGGTCACCATGTCCCCGGAACGAAGGGAACACCTGCTAAAGCTGGCCGGGGAGTTCGACCTGCTGGTGATCGAGGACAACCCTTACGGCCTGCTCCGTTTCGAGGGAGAGCCGTATGAGCCGATCGCGTCACACGACAGCCGGCATGTCGTCTACCTGGGCACCCTTTCAAAGATCGTGTCGCCGGGGATCAGGGTCGGCTGGGTTCTCGCCCCCGCTCCGATCATAGAGAAAGTCACGACCCTCAAGCAGTCGGCGGACCTGTGCTCGAGCAGCCTCAACCAGATGTTCGCGGAGGCATACCTCGCAAGGGGCCTCTGGAAGAAAAACCTCGAGATCCTCGTGCCTATATACCGTTCCCGCCGTGACGCGATGCTCGAGGCACTCGGAGAGCACTTTCCGGCGGAGGCGCACTGGACCAACCCGCAGGGGGGCCTCTTCATATGGGTCACGCTGCCGGAGTACCTGGATACCGGCAAGATGCTGCCCCTCGCGATCGAACAAAAAGTCGCTTACGTTCCCGGCGACGCGTTCTACGCCGACGGAACCGGCGCGAACAACATGAGGCTCAACTTCAGCTACCCTTCAGAGGCCCAGATCTCCGAAGGCGTCGAGAGCCTGGGGAAAGTCATAAGAAAAGAAATGGACCTGTATCATTCACTGGGGCTGGACCGCTAGGGCGAGCCTGCCCGGGAGGAGGAATATCGCATGAAGCCCAAGATCGCGGTGCTCAGCGGGGGGCGTTCCCTGGAGAGAGACGTCTCGCTCAAGTCCGGCAGGCGGGTGGAAAGAGCCCTGGAGGAGAAGGGATACACGGTGCTCAGCCTTGATGTAGACGAGAACCTCGTGCCCGTGCTCCTGTCGGAAAAACCCGGCCTGGTCTATATAGCCCTGCACGGAAAGGACGGGGAAGACGGCACCATCCAGGAACTGCTGGAGATCATGGACATCCCGTACACGGGGCCGGGGCCGCTGGCCAGCATGGTCGGGTTCAACAAGGTCCTTTCAAAAGAGCTGTTCCGTGATCACGGCATCCCGACCCCGGATTACTTCACCCTGAGCTCGTCCACGTTCAAAGACATGGGCGCGTCAGACCTTCTCTCGATCGCCTGGGAGAAGCTGGGAGCACCGTTGGTGGTAAAACCGGCAGAGCAGGGCTCCGCGCTGGGGGTCAAGATCGTCGACCGCTTCGAGGACCTCGCGAGCGCGCTTGTATCGGCCCTGGGCTACGACGACCGTGTCCTGCTGGAGAAGTACGTCGACGGCTGCGAGGTCGCGGTAAGCGTGATAGGCAGCGGGTCCCCGGAGGTGCTGCCGGCGGTCGAGGTCGTTCCCGATTCGGGGTTCTTCGACTTCGAGTCCCGCTACACGGCCGGGAAGACCGAGTACTTCACCCCGGCGAGGCTCTCTGAGGAGACCTCCCGCGAAGTGGAGCGCCTGGCGCTCGCCGCCCATCAGCTGCTGCGCTGCAAGGACCTCTCGAGGGTTGACATGATAGTGGACGCCGACGGCGTCCCACAGGTCCTCGAGCTGAACATCAGCCCGGGGATGACCGAGACCAGCCTGCTGCCGCTCGCGGCCCGGGCCGCCGGGATTTCATTCGAAGACCTGGTCGAAAAGCTCGTCAGGCTGGTGTTCGAAGGCTAACTTCAGCGGGCGGCCCCGATCCCTGATCCCCGTCCGCGCCTGCTCGAACAATGGCCATGCAGATCCTGCGCAGGTCGTCGAGACCGCGGAACTCGATCACCATCCTGCCTTTTCTCTTGCCGATAGAGCCCTTTACCCGCGTGTCAAGAAGCTCTTCTACCTCTTTGAACAGCCCCAGGGCCTCATCGGGCAGCGGGGTTTTCGCCCGCCCTGCGCGCGGTTCCCCTTCGTCTTTCATGGAGCGGGCGAATTCCTCCGCCTGTCGAACAGAAAGGCCTTCCTTCGCGATGCGGCCCGCGAGCCGCTCCTGCAGTTCCGGCTCGTCCTGCAGTGCCAGGAGCGCGCGCGCGTGGCCGGTGGTGATGCCGCCATCCATGACTCTCTTCTGGATCCGGGGAGGAAGCTGCAGCAGGCGTATCGTGTTCGTGATGGCGGCGCGGCTTTTTCCGACCCTGGCTGAAAGCTCCTCGTGTGTTATGCCAAAATCCTCGAGCAGCTGCTGGTACGCTGTTGCCTCCTCAATGCCGTTGAGGTCGTCCCTGTGCAGGTTCTCGATCAGGGCCATCTCGAGCGAGTCGGTCTCCGACGTCTCCCTGACCAGCGCTGGTATTTTCTCCAGACCGGCAGCCCGGGTGGCCCTCCACCTCCGCTCCCCCGCTATCAACTCGTATTCCGTGCCGACGGGCCTCACCACGACCGGCTGCACGACGCCGAACGCCTTGATGGACCGGGCCATCTCCTCGATTGCTTCCGGGTCAAACCTCTTGCGGGGTTGCCGGGGATTCGGCCTGATCTCCTCGACCGGTATCTCCTCCAGTCTGCGGCCCTCCTTCTCCGCCGCTGAACCGATCAGTACGTCCAGCCCCCTGCCCAGTCCTCTCTTCGCCACTTTGCACCACTTCCTTCGCCAGCTCTATGTATGCCCAGGCCCCCCTGGATGTCGGTTCATATTGGATGATCGGCTTCCCGAAGCCGGGCGCCTCGGACAACCGGACCGTTCTGGGGATCACGGTGCCGAGGGTCAGCCTCGGATACTCCCTCCTGACCTCTGCCTCGACATCACGCGACAGGTTGGTCCTCGCGTCGTACATGGTGAGCAGAACCCCGGTTATGGAAAGGTCGGGGTTCACGTGAAGCTTCACCCTCTGTATCGTTCGCAGAAGGGACACCAGCCCTTCCAGCGCGTAATACTCACACTGCAGGGGGATCAGGGTCTCCCTGGCCGCCGCCAGGCTGTTGATGGTCAGAAGCCCAAGCGCCGGCGGGCAGTCTATGATTATGAAATCATACTCCGAGAGAAGCGGGGCAAGCCCTGACCTCAGCCGGTTCTCCCTGGACAGCTCGGTTGCGAGCTCTATCTCCGCCGCCGCCAGGTCAAGGGCGGAAGGGATGACATCCATCCCACCGACCGGCCCCGGCCTGATCACGGTTCTCGCCTCTGTCCCACCCACCAGCACGTGGTACACGCACTCGCTGGTCTCGGACCTGTCGATGCCCACACCGCTGGTGGCATTGCCCTGCGGATCCATGTCCACCATCAGCACCTTCAGCCCCATAGTGGCAACACAGGCGCTCAAGTTTATCGCGGTAGTGGTTTTCCCCACCCCGCCTTTCTGGTTTGTTATCGCGATGACCCGGGCTCTCCGCGCCGCAACGGGAGGCCTGTCCCCGCCCCATCCTTGCCTGTTAAACACTCGCCGATCCTAACAGGGGAATCCAACACACTCTGGACGCACATTATCTTCTTACATCTTCTCTATCACTACAAGCGAAAGCCCGGCAGCAGGCCCTCCGGCCGTCGATAACCCCGGGTGGATCACCCCGGCCAGCCTTCCGCCGGCTTCTCGCAGGGCGGCTCTAGCCTCCTCTATCTCGGCGTCCGTTTCGCTTCCCTTGAGAGCGACGTATCTTCCCCCCTCCCTCAGCAGCCCGAGGGCCAGCGGCGCGACTTCTCTGAGCCTTCCCGCCGCCCGGCTGACCGCCACGTCGAAATACGCCAAACCAACCAGCTCCTCCGCCCTCGCATTGAGGACCACAGCGTTCGGGAGGCCGAGCGCCCCCACCGCCTCCGCGACGAAAGCGCATTTCCTCCCCGAGGATTCGACCATCGTAACGCTCCATCCGGGGCATGCTGTCGCCAGCACCAGGCCGAGCAATCCTCCCCCGCTCCCTATTTCTACGATATCCTTTGCCTCTCCAGCAGGTATCGCGCTTATCATCCCAATAGACTCCAGCACCGCCGCCTCCGGATTTCCCGCCACCGACCTTGACACAAGCCCGGCCCATCTTCTTCTTTGCTTCACCCTCACCAGGTATTCCTCTATCCTTGCGGCCTTTGACTCACAGTCTGGTATCCCTATCCTCTCAAGCTCTTCTCTTATCGCTTTTTTCGCGTTTTCCCCGTCCACTTTTTCACGCCCCCGTGGTCTTTCCTTAACCTGGAGTTCATGTTATGCGAATATTACCAATTATTGCCATTCTCTCATCACCCGGTTTCCCTCTATTTTTTCAGAGTAACCTGCATTTATACAGGCCTTCTTTCCCCCCGCTTCCGGCAGACGTCTCCACCTCACCAATGATCCTTTCACGCTACTCCCTGCAGACGGCCGTTGCCTTCCTTCGTTCCCACCTGGCATCAAAGGCGCGAGCCCCGTTGCCACACTTGTGCCGGAGATCTTTTACATCTCTACACGCGGTAATCGTTCCACGTGGAACATTTTATCCACATGTTTTTCAACACGGAAAACTAACAATGTGAATAAACATGTGGATAAACTCCGTTCATTTCAGTCGATCTTCAGTTCAGGCGCTCCTGCAAACCACTTTCGAATGGAAAAAGGCCGATTGTTGTCCACACCCGGGCAGGTTTTCCACTGAATCACTGCCGATTTCACATAACGATCAGTCCCTTTGCTCAGGTAGTCACAGGTCAACGCAACTCTGGGGTCAGGCACCTGGTTGCATTGTAGCTGGAAGGGGATCGAATGAGTCGAACGCAACAGGGAGCCAGACCCCGGCATCGCTCTGGTGTGATGTGAAAAGGGGTAAGGTCCTGGTGTGTTGGACCTGACCACCATGGGTGTTAGGCCTAAGTGTTAACTGGCGGGGGTTGTTAGGCCTTTTTCGCAAACCGGGGTCAGGCACCTGGTTGCATTGTAGCTGGAAGGGGATCGAATGAGTCGAACGCAACAGGGAGCCAGACCCCGGCATCGCACTGGTGTGATGTGAAAAGGGGTAAGGTCCTGGTGTGTTGGACCTGACCACCATGGGTGTCAGGCCAGAGTGTTAACTGGCGGGGGTTGTTAAACCTTTTCGCAAGTTCAGGGACCTGACCCCAAAAAGTGGCCGTAATTCACGATTCAAGACCTGACCCCAAGTGTTTACGTACGGGAAAGCCGGCCCCGAGAGGCCGGCTTTCGACTTTCAACCACGACTCCTCACGACTAGATAGTGTGACCACCATTATTCGGACACGAGGCGTGCGGCACGCTGGTTGTGCCGACAGTAGCCGTAGTATCATCAGGCCCCACCAGTACGTAGCGACCAGCGGCTACGAGGGGGACGGCGGACTCCGGACATGCAGGCTCCTTCTTGAACTGCGTTGCGCTAATCTGAGTCCATAGAGTTGGATATGCGCCGTCATCCTGCTCGGCCGCGAACTGCTGGACCGCGCCGTCGGCCGTCCTCAGGTTCGCCTGGCACGTCCTTTTCTGCGCGTTCTTCCGCGCGTTCAGGTAGACCGGAACGGCTATGGCTACAAGGATGGCGATGATAAGGATTACGATCATCAACTCGATCAATGTGAAGCCTTCCGACCTGTGCATGAGTTTCTTCATCTTCACTTCACCCCCTTTCACTTCTTGTCGAGACAAACACATCTATTCCCTATATTCAGCATATACATCGGTATATCGGCAATTACGGGAACTGTCTTTAGATAGAACGTTTAAAGTCACTCAAAGATACTGGCCGAACTCATTCTCACGGGGGATGTTTCAACCCGATTTTCCCCTGCCAGCGCCAGCCGCTTCAAGCCCCTACTTGATCATCGTGATTATCCGGAACACCGGCAGGTACAGCGAGATGACGATGAACCCCACGGCGCCGCCAAGGAACACTATAAGCACCGGCTCCAGTATCGACGTGAGGCTGTCCACGGCGGCGTTTACCTCGCTGTCGTAGAAATCGCTCACCTTTCCCAGCATCACGTCCAGGGCGCCGGTCTCCTCGCCGATGGATATCATCTGGGTGACCATGGGCGGAAACACCGCGGACTGCGTCAGGGGCCGGGCGATCGTCTCCCCCTCCTTGACCCCGGCGCGGACCACGTCAAGGGCACGCGTCACCACCGCGTTGCCGGTGGTCTCCCCGGTTATCTCGAGCGCCCCGAGAATCGGTACGCCCGAGGAGATCAGCGTCCCGAGGGTCCTTGAGAACTTGGACATGGCGCTCTTGTGGAACAGCTTGCCGATCACGGGTAGTCTGAGCTTGATGCGGTCTATCGTGAGGCGCCCGTTGTCGGTCGCCTTGTAAGAGCGGTATCCAAAGACCAGGCCGATGACCACCACCACCACAACGATCCCACCCCACCCGGCGACGAAATGGCTGATGTTAACGACAAACTGGGTGAACGCAGGCAGGTTGCCCCCGAGAGACTTGAACATCGCGGCGAACCTGGGGACGACGAAGACGAGCATCGCGACCAGCAGTATGAGAGTGATGCCGAGAACCGCTATGGGGTAAGTCATGGCCGATTTTATCTTCCGGCGGATCTCCGCGTCCCGCTCGAGCTGGCTGGCCACGCGCAGAAGTACGTCGTCCAGCATGCCGCCCAGCTCGCCCGCCCGTACCATGCTTACATAAAGACTGTTGAAAGCCTCGGGGTGCTTGGCAAGCGCCTCTGATAGAGACCGGCCCGACTCGACCTCCCGCTGGCAATCGGTAATGACGTCCGACAGCATGGTCGATTCGGTCTGCTGGGAAAGGATGGAAAGGCACTTTATCAGCGGCAGGCCGGCGTTTATCATGGTCGCGAACTGGCGGGTAAATACCGATATGTCCGCGGACTTGACCTTCCCCCCGAAGATGTGGATCTCCTTCTTCCTTATGGAGGCCTTCGCCTCGTCGATGGACACCACGAAATAGCCCATCTGGCGAAGCTTCCCCGCCAGGACCTCGGAAGAATCCGCCTCCAGCGAGCCGGTGACTTCCCGGCCTGTTCGGTCCCTGACCGTGTATGTGTACGCGTGAGCCACTTTTCCCCCCCCGCTTCACTTACAGGATATTTCTATACTGCTTATCGTAATAGTAGCACCAATCCTTAACAAATTCAACAATACTTAACCTATAAAACATTGCCGGGTTTACCGGCCGACCAGCCTGCGGAAGTCTTCCTTATTGTGTGCGCGCGCGAGGCCGGTCTCGTATAATATCTGGCCCGCCCTGTACAAAGCCGCCAGTGAAGCGTCCATGGTCTGCATGCGGAGCTGCCCTCCCGACTGCATCGCGGAATATATCTGGTGTACCCTCGCGTCGCGGATCATGTTTCGTATAGCGGACGTGGCTATCAGTATCTCGGCCGCCGGAATCCTTGACCGACGGTCCTTGGTAGGTACGAGCTGCTGGGTCACTATCGCCTGCAGGGTGGAGGCCAGCTGCAGGCGGACCTGCTGCTGCTGGTACGTGGGGAATACGTCGATGATCCGGTCCACGGTCTGCGGCGCGTCCTGGGTGTGCAGGGTGGCGAATACCAGGTGGCCCGTCTCGGCCGCGGTCAGCGCGGTCGATATCGTCTCCAGGTCCCTCATCTCACCCACCAGTATTATGTCCGGGTCCTGCCTCAAGGCGTACTTAAGCGCGTTTGCGAAAGAATGGGTGTCCGCGCCCACCTCTCTCTGGTTGACTATGCATTTCTTGTGCAGGTGCAAAAACTCGATCGGGTCCTCGATGGTTATGATGTGCTCATCACGGATCGAGTTGATCAGGTCGATGACCGAGGCGAGGGTAGTTGACTTCCCCTGTCCGGTCGGCCCGGTGATGAGGACAAACCCGCGCGGCAACCTGGCGAAATCCTTGAGGACCAGCGGGAGTTTCAGCTCATCGATGCTCTTTATCCTGTAAGGGATCACGCGGAAAGCGGCCCCCACGCTGCTGCGCTGGAAGTACGCGTTGACCCGGAAACGCGCGCTGCCGGGGACTGAATACGAGAGGTCGAACTCCAGGTTGCTCTCCAGTGTCTCCCGCTGACGGGCGGTCAGGATGCTGTAAATCATCTCCCGGGTGTCGTTGCTGTTAAGCTTGGGAAGGTCCATCCTCTGCAGGACGCCGTTTATGCGCAGCACCGGCGGGACCCCGACCGTGATATGAAGGTCAGAGGCCCCCCTCTTGATGACCTCCTCCAACATCTCGTTTACGTCCAGCTTCAAAGCCTGCTTTGCCACGTGGCCCACCCCCACTGAATCTTATATGCCTTAAGGTTAAATCCCTTCCTACATAACAACCCGCAGGACCTCCTCTACCGAGGTCATACCCTGCTTGACTTTTGCGAAACCATCCTCCCTGAGAGTTATCATTCCCTTTTCACGGGCCACTACCCCGATCTCATGCGCGGATACCCTGGCCACCACCAGCTTCTCGATGTCCTCGTCCACGATCATCAACTCGAAGACGCCGACCCTGCCGCGGAAACCGTTACCGTTGCAGAAAGCGCACCCGCCGGGCTTTGCCCTGTAGACGGTGACCTCCTCCTTATCATCGACAGGAAATCCGATTTTCTCAAGGTACTCCCTTTCGTAAGTGGCCTCCTGGCGGCAGCGGGTGCAGAGGCGGCGGGCGAGCCTCTGGCTCACCACGCCGTCGACCGCAGAAGCTATCAGGAACGGCTCCACGCCCATTTCTGTCATCCTGGTCATTGCCGACGGCGCGTCGTTTGTGTGCAGGGTGCACAGGACCATGTGTCCGGTAAGCGCCGACTCGATGGCCATGGTGGCGCTCTCCGGATCACGAACCTCACCGATCATCACGATATCCGGGTCGCACCTGAGGATCGACCTGAGAGTCCTTGCGAATGTCAGTCCCACCTTCGTATTGACCTGTACCTGGCTGATGCCTGCCAGCTGATACTCAACGGGGTCCTCGACAGTGATAACGTTCACCTCGCGGCAGTTCAGTTCGCTGAGTGCCGCATACAGCGTGGTGGTTTTTCCAGAACCGGTAGGGCCGGTCACGATGACGGTGCCGTACGGCCTCCCGAAAGAAGCCGTGAACTTCTTGAGCGGTTCTGGTTGAAAGCCGAGGTCATCAAGGCTCTTCAGGATGGACCCGCGGTCCAGTATCCTCATCACTATCTTTTCGCCGTAGACGGTAGGCAGGGAGGCGACCCTGAGGTCGACCTCCTGGTGACCGACGTTGACCGAGAAGCGGCCGTCCTGTGGAACCCTCCGCTCGGCTATGTTCATGTTGGACATTATCTTGATACGAGATACTATGCCGGGGTGTACCCTCCTGGGAGACCGCCTCGTCTCGTGCAGGACCCCGTCGATACGGAACCGGATCCGGACGTCCTTTTCGCCCGGCTCGATGTGCACATCGCTCGCCTTGTCGTTTACCGCTTCCGAGATTATCAGGTTGACGTACTTGACGATGGGAGCATCCTCACCGGCCCCGGCCGGTTCGCCCTCGTCGCCTTCCTCTTCCAGGATTTCTTCCGGAAGGGCCAGCTCGTCCATCGCCTCGTCCATCTCCACGCTGCTGTGCAGGTACCTCTCTATCGCACCCTCGATATCATCCTTGGTAGCGACAACCGGCAGTATGTCCATGCCCGTCATGATGCGTATGTCGTCCAGCGCGAAGACGTTGGTGGGGTCCGCCATGGCGACCACGAGCTTCCCGTCCTCGTAGTCTATAGGGACGACCATGTACCTGCGCGCGAGATTGCCGTCGACCAGAGAAGCAGCGGTGGGGTCGACCTGGTATGTTCCGAGATTGACATAGCGTATGCCGATCTGCTTCGCCAGGATAGAGGTCAGCTGGCTCTCGGTCAGCATCCCCTTATCGATGAGCACCCTGCCGAGAGACTTGCCGGAACCCACGTGCTCCGCGAGAGCTTCATCGAGCTGTGCGCTGCTTATCAGGTTGCTCTTCACCAGGAGCCGCCCGAGGCGGTCCTGCTTGGGCTTATCCACCTTTTGTCCGTCCTTTTGCCGTCAGGCCAGAAATCTCAGATATGGGCTTCCTCCAGGGCTCTGAGCAGCGCGACCCGCATCACCTCGACCGGCGCCTCCAGCCCGGTCCAGATCTCGAAGGCCGCGGCCGCCTGATAAAGCAGCATGCCTTTCCCGTCCATCACCCTGGCGCCGCGCGCCTCCGCCTCCTGCAGCAACGGCGGCTGGTGAGTGGAGTAGTTCAGGTCACAGACCAGCTGGTTCCTGTTGAGCATCGACAGCGGCACCCTGAGGTCGGAGCCTGTGAAATTGGTAAGCGGGGTAGCGTTTATGATGATATCGGCTTCGGCCAGCAGGAGGTCGTAATCGTCACCAGGCGTCAGGCACGTTGCCTCTATCTCGGGTACGCTCTTCAGGACCATCTCCGCGAGCTGCCGGCTCCTGTCCGGCGACCGGTTGACGACCACAATGGAAGAGCATCCCGCAAGCGCCAGGGATACGGTTACGCTCCGCGCCGCACCACCCGCTCCCAGGATCAGCACCTTGCGCCCTTTCACGTCGTAGTCGAAGTCCCGCACCAGGGCTGTATAGAACCCGCGACCGTCGGTGTTGTACCCGATCAACTTCCCCTTGTCCAGCAGTATGGTATTGACCGCACCGACCGACTCGGCGAACATGGCCACCTCGTCCAGCAGGGGGATAACGGCCGACTTGAGAGGCATCGTCACATTGACGCCGACGAACCTGAGGGCCTTTATTCCCCTCATTGCTTCTTCAAGGCTTTTTTCCTCAACCGGCAGCGGGACATAACACCAGTTGAGGCCCAGGTAGTCAAACGCGGCATTATGGATTGTGGGTGAAAGGGTATGGTCCAGTGGATACCCCATCAGACCGACAACCCGTGTCTTTCCGTCGATGTGCATCGAACACTCCGTAACCGCGAATCATCCGGCAGCTTCCAGGGCGTCAGCCCTTTCGAGTACCATCTCCATGAGGCTCAAAAGAACCAGTTTCACGTCCCCGCGCCTGCGCGCGTCGCATTGCATTACCTGTATTTCGTCATCCGGCAGGAGCCAACTCCCCAGGCGATCCGGCCCTACACATTCTCCGCGATCAGGCCTGGTGATGCCGACCACGAAGGGGGCATCGGACATCCGGCAAAACGTCTCAATTATTCTTTTACCATCCTCGAAGGTGGAAGGGTCGCTTCCGTCCATCAGGACCACGTACCCCAGCATCCCTTCCGACAGGATCTCCCACATGAAGCCGAAACGCTCCTGGCCGGGAGTCCCGTACAGATGTATGACCGTCCCGTCAGGGAAAGATATGCGGCCGAAATCCATAGCCACGGTGGTCCGGGATTTCCTCGCGCCTGTTGACCGTGTCACGCGCCTGTCAGTGGAAACCACGTCGATCTCGCTTATAGCGTCGATGAACGTTGTCTTGCCTGAATTGAACGGGCCGGTTACCACGATCTTGTAAACGCCAGCCAAGCAAAACCTCCCGGGGCCTACATTTTTTTCAGTTCATCAATAATTTTCTTAATCGACCCCTTGTCCACCTCTTTCGCGGTGCGAGATTTTGCCCCGGAGACCGGAGATTTGCCGGCAGCGCCAACGGACCGGCGGGTAGTCGCCGTGGAGCCTCGCTTGCCTTTCGATGCGTCCCTGGTGTCCTTTCCGCCCTTCTTTCCCTTCTTGCCCTTCGTATCTCCTTGTCGGCTCCTGTCCTTCAAGGGGATCCTCTTCCTGTTCTCTCTTGTGCCCGCGAGCTCGAGGAGTTCCCTCTCGAGTTCAAAAGTCTCGAGGTCTATCAGGCTGGTCCCCGCGGTTCGACGGCCACCGACCTGCATCGATTCGGCAAAGCCCTCATCGCCATCCTCATCGGCCTCCTTTTCGATGTTCTCTTCGATCTCCTCTTCGATCTCAAGTACTTCGCTTTCCTCCATCTCCGGGATCACGACAACTTCTTCGACCACCCTCACCTCTTCCGCCACCGGCACCTCGGAAACAAGCTCCCTGAGGGCCTCCACCTCCTCGAGGTCTACACCGGCGAGGCCCTCCTGCGAGTAAGCCTCCGTCTCGGTTATTTCAAGCACCAGGGCGGCGATCTCGTCATCCGCGGTGCCAACCCCGGAGGGGACATCCGTGACCCGGTCCGCATCCGCTGCGGGCTGCTCCGGTTCCTCCTCCGGCGCGGCCTCATCGACAGGCTGGAACTCCACGTCGAGCTCCTCGGCGATCACTGGTTCCGCGGGGGCGCTATCTATCGGGATCACCTCCGCCACCGGCCCCTCCAATGCTATCTCGCCCGCGTCCTCGACTTCCGGTTGGATCCCGGGCAGCTCCACCACCGTGGCAGCCGGAACTGCCTCTTCTTCCGGTACCGCCTGCTTCTGCGCGACCTCCAGGACAAGAGGGATCTCTGTAGCCTCATTATCCGCGCCAACCGCCATGCGGGCTTCCATTTCCGCGGGGACCGAGGCGACCTCAGATGCGCCCTGTACGGTTGGCTCCGCCATGACCGGTATCTGGAGCTCACGCGCGATCCCGAGCTCGTTAACGTCGGTGGCCCTCAACACCGGTTCGGGCCGCTCAATGAATACTTCCACCACCTGGACCTCGCTGGCTTCGGCAAATTCCAGCACCGTGCCCGGATAACTGGTTTCTTCCCCTGCCTCAGGTGCGGAGACCACCGGTGCCGGAGGCTCCTGCCATGCCCCGGTCGCCGGTTCGTCCGAAGCAAGGGCTTCCGCAACCTGGGCCGCTTCATCCTCCGCTTCCGATTCTTCGGCCACGGCCCGGGTTTCTCGAGCCTCGACATCGGGATAAGTAGGCTGGTCGAAGGCCAGCAGTTCCTCCCGGCTCAGATCCTCGCGGCCGCGTGGCATATCCTGCAGCAGCCTCTCGATCTCGTCCTCCAGCGGTAAAGGCCCGGCCTCCACGCCGGAGTCGTCCAGCACCCGGGTAACCTCCTCGACCTCCAGCGCGGCCGATTCTTCGATCGACGCGATTTCTTCAGATACTTCGTCGTACGCGGACACACCTTCGGGCTCCGCGGCCCGGGAGGCTTCGGGTGCCCACTCGGTCTCTCCGGCCAGCTCCTCCAACTCCGCACCATCCGCGGAGTCTTCCGGGACGGCAAACTCCGGCTCCCATGAGGTCTCACCGGCGATCACCTCCGCGGTGAGCTCTTCGGTGACCTCTTCAGTGACATCAGCGGCAATCTCCGCGGTGGCAGCCTCCTGTGTTACCACTTCCGCGGTGAGTTCCCCGGTGGCTTCAACTGTTGCATCTCCGGCGAGTTCCCCCGAGACTTCCATCGTCAGCTCTTCGGCGGGTTCCCCGTCCTGAGCGATCTCTATCGCTTCTTCTTCCGCGATCAACCCCGCCTGCAGATCCAGCCCTGTCGGCTCCTGGGAAGGCGCTGCTTCGCGCACGTCCTCAACGGCGTACTCGCCGGAAACAACCTCCAGCTCAGTCGGCGCCTCCACCACGGCTTCCTGCTCGCCCTCCCCCTCGTCATGATCATCCGGCTCCTCTGCCGGTTCTTTCACCTCATGCTTACGGGTAGGCACGTTATAAACGCCGCGCAGGCGGTTAAGGTGCTGTCTCCATTCGAGCGGGATCTCCTCGGGCTCCCTCAGGTCCTCATCGGGCCCCTCGCCCTCCGTCGCCTGAGCCTCTTCCATCTCCGGCATACGCCCGGCGGGCGAAGATTCCTCCAGCAGTTTTTCCTCGGTATCACGGTACGCCGAGAGCCTTTCCGCATCGGTGGCTTCCTCGATGGCCATGGACTTGTAGTAATCGACCAGGCTCTGCCCCGGAGCAGGCTTCGACTCCCTGGCGGGTTCCATCGAAGGCTCCTCGACGGAAGTTACATCAGGCACAGCCGCCCGGCCCCGCTCGCCCGGCGGTTCGTCGGTCAGGGCTTTATCCTGCCATTCCGCGCTTTCCTCCTCGACCGCCGCTTCCCCGGCGGCGACCTCATCAACGGCAGGAGGCTCGACGTCCGCCTGTTCCACGGCAACGTCTTCGGTAGAGGTCTCCATCGGCGGACCCGCCACGTCCATCGGCTCTTCCGGTCCTTCGGAGGCCCCCTTCTTAACTTTCCGTTTCTTGCGGCGCTTTCCACCGCTCTTGCGTAATAGCGGCCTTCGGGCGGCTTTTTCAACCTCTTCCTCGGACACACCGGTCCCCCCGGCGATCACGGCCCCGGGTCCCTCTTCAACCGTTTCCGGTTCCTCTTCGGCCTGCACCGGCATTTCCACCGGTTCCTCTTCAACCGTTTCCGGTTCCTCTTCGGCCTGCACCGGCTCCTCATTGACCGCTGCAACGATGCCTGTCCCGGCCAACTTGACAGCGTCAGGCGCCTCACCCCTGCCTTTCTCCACACCCTCCGCCGACTCGAACTCGTTTATCTCCACCTCGAGGCCGGCTGCGGCACTGATTTCGGGCTCCCCGCCGGCAACCTGGGTTATCAGCCCGGCGGTCACGAGGCCGAAAAGGGCTTTACAGGCAACCAGGGAGCTTTGCCCGGATTTCTTGATTATGCCCCGGACAGTGGTATGCCCGTCCACGTGGTAAAGGACCGACCACTCTTCACTGTTCAGGTTGATGTCCGTGGTGCCCCTGTCCGGGGCCTTGTCCATCTTGAACACGGCGGCGAGGGAAGGCACCTTCTGTTCTATCTGGTGCCACTCGTCAAGGCGGCGGCTCCCCTCCATGATGACGTTCTCGGCGCTCATGGAGACCCCTATGTCCTCGTCGGGGAACATCTGGTTGGGGTCGAAAAAGAAATCCCCCTCGGCCCATTGGAGAAGGTGGAAGACAGCGTCCTTGATCTGTTCCGTCAGACGCTCCTCGAGAGATTCCCGGCTGAGGTAGCCGAGTTCCACCAGGATGTTGCCGAGGCGCTGACCTTTGCGAGTGGATTTCTGAAGGTCCAGTGCCTCTTCGAGCTGGTCCTCGGAGATGGCGCCGGCTTTCAGCAGGCTCTGTCCCAGCTGGGGTTTCTTCCAGTTATATGTTGCGAAGAACACCTTGCCCTTGCGGAAACAGACGTATCCCCGGGCGTCACCGTTGGTGATGTTGAGAGTTCCGTTCTTCTTCCCGAACTGAATCAGCTGGAACAGGTCCGGAAGACTGAAATCTCCAATGCTCCCTTTGAGAGGCATGATAACTCACAGCTTTACTCGTACTCTATCTGGAGGTCCGATTCGAATATGGCGGCAATGTTCTTTGCCGCGTTACGTATATCGTAAAGGACGAGGCCCAGCTTGCTGCCCCTCCGGACGATCGTGGTGAGCACACCCTCATGGCCGGCGGCCAGCAGGAACACGTAACCGTGGGTGCCCTCTATGAACACCTGGGCCAGCTCACCCCTGCCAAGCTCGTCGGCGGTCCTTTCTCCCAGGCTTAACAGCGCAGCGGACATGGCTCCCAGGCGGTCCTCGCCGTAGTCAGCAGGCAGTATCGAGGCAAGCACATAGCCGTCCATGCTGACGACCGCGGCCGCGTCTATGTCAGGGGACTTCTCGAGGAGTTCCTTTAAAGCCTCCTGAAGCCTGCTTTCCCGGTCTTTCCCTTCGGCATCGTCCAACCTGACTACCTCCTGGGCGTCACTAAGTACCCCGTCCCATAAATACGCTTGCATTCGATCACCGCTGCATCCGCTCCTGCCGCGTTCCGCTTCCTCGCAGTACTCAACGAGTACGCCTCGGTCGCGCGCCTTGCAGGAACGGCGCATCGACGCTCTCGGTACGACACCGTATTTATGAGACGGAGTACTAAGGCTGACTGTTCCCCCTCTTCCGTCTCTCAACCGGTGTCCCCCCTGCTTCAATTCTAACACACGTCATTATCCTGCCTTCGCTCGTTCACACGATACCGGCCAGCCTGCGCGCGCAACGGACCACCTCCTGCAGGGTGTCTCCTCCCCTTGCCCTCCGCTGCACCAGGCAGGCGAGGAGCAGGTCTTCCCTGACCCTGACCATGGCGATATCTCCCGCGACACCCCAGAGGTAGACCTGCTGTACGGGTCCCCTGGCCAGTTCATCCGCTGCCCTCTCGCACGTGGACAGCACGGCTGACGCCATGGCGCTCAAGACCTCCTCCGCGGCCTCCGCGGTATCGCCCACAAGGGGCATCGCGTCAGAACTGATGAGAACAGCACCCTCCACCCCGGGGTTATCCATCCTCAACTCCCTCAAGACCTCCTGCATCCTCTCTTCGCGGGAACCTCCCACCGTACCCCTTTTGCGTCAACTGCGGTTGGCCCGGTCGTTCACCTAATACTATATCGGAACTTTCGCGCTTATTATTGAGCGAAGCCGGTGCCCAGATTCATTTGCGGCAACCCGGGCGGTAAAGGAAGGTCTCGAGCGAAGCCGGCCTTTCGAACACCACCGGTTTCGATAACGGGTTCGTCAATCACGCGGCAGCCTACCAGCCGGCCCCGGTTGCGGCTGGACCCAAACGGCTTACACGCGCGCCGCTTATCCCCCGGGCTGTGCCTGCTCCTGCTTCCAGCGCAGGAACTGCTGGTAGTCAGCGGTAAAGCTGTGCCTCCCTGGTGAGGTCAGGATGAAATAGAGATAACCCGTAGCCTCGGGGTACAGAGCGGCCCTTATCGACTCGAATCCCGGGCTGCATATCGGGGCTGGCGGCAACCCGGAAATCTTGTAAGTGTTGTATGGAGAATCGACTTCCAGGTCTTTATAGCTCAGGGACGGCTTCCACCTCCCGAGAGCGTATTGAACGGTCGAGCATATCTGCAGCTTCATGCCGGCCTTCAGCCGGTTGTATACGACCGAGGCGATCACCGGGCGCTCGTCGGACATCTTTGCCTCCTTCTCCACCATGGAAGCGACAATGACGGCCTGGTAAGGCGTGATGCCTAGAGAGCCGGCCCGCGCCCAGTCGAGCCCTGAGGTTTCCTTTTGAAACTGGTCAAGCTGCATGCCGATAAGCCGCCTGGCCGGTGTTTTATCAGTCACCTGGTAAGTCTTCGGGAACAGGAAACCCTCGAGGTTGCCGTTTGACCCGTCCAGGAAGCCGTAGTCGTAACCGCCGGACGCTACCGCCTTCCTGTACTGTTCGGCGGTGATGCTGGTCTGGTTCTCGACCTTCACCGCGGTCTGGTCGACGGTGAGGCCCTCCGGGATGACGACTTTGAAGGTTCTTGGCACGGCCGGCTTCCGCCTCCCGCTGACAACCTTGTAGCCCAACCATGCCCCGACACCGATGCAGAGGAACAATAAGATTACCGCGACAGAGGCACCGGTCCTGCGTCTCCGGTGCCGGCGCATCATCGCCCGGGCGCGGCGCCGGTCGATCCTGCTTCGATACTCAAAAGGGTGCTGCTGCGACAAGTATCATTCCTCCGGCCGGCCGTCCAGATACGCGCGAAGTATCAGTGCCGCCGCGACCCTGTCAGCCGCACCCCTTCTCTCGCGGCCCTTGAGGTTCCCCTGTTTGAGAACACCGGAAGCCTCTCTCGTCGAGAGCCTTTCGTCAATAACCGTCACGGGTATCTCAAACCGCTCCTCCAGCTTACGGACAAACTGACGGACAAGCCCCGCCTGGCTTCCTTCCCTGCCGTCCATCAGCAGCGGCAGGCCTACCACGAGACGCTCGGCCCCCAGTTCTTTAAAAAGCGCACCAAGCCGCTCCATCACGCCTTCATCTCTCTGTATCGTCTCGAAGGGCTGGGCGGTCATCCCGAGCGGATCGCTGACCGCTACCCCTATCCTTTTTTCCCCTACGTCAAGGCCAACCACCCTCAAGCCGCCCCCCCGATCCTTCGCGATATCTCGTTCTCCACTTCCACCAGCGACTGTTCGAGGCCTTCCGTCAGGCCGCCCCCTGCCACGGCCATGTCATCGCGCCCCCCGCCTCCTCCGCCCAGAGGCTGCCCCCCGGCCAGCGCGAGATCGCGTGCGCTCAGGCTTCTTCCTACAAGCTCCTGGTTGACCTTTACCACCAGCTGGGCGCTCCCCCGGTTCTCCCCCACAAGGGCCACCACCCCGAACTCGCCCCAGCCCATTATCATGTCGGCGACATCTCTAAGTACCTTCTGGTCCTCACCGTCCACCCGTCCGAGCAAGACCCTCGCTCCCCCGATCTCGACATCGCGGCCCTCGCGAATGATCTCCTCCACCCTGCCGGCGATCGACTTTGACTTCTGACGCTCCCACTCTCGCTCGAGTTCCTTCATCCTGGAAAGCAGGTCGTCGACCCTGCCGGGCACCTGTTCGGCCTCGACCTTGAGCAGCCTGGCGGTGCCTTCGAGCATCAGCTCGAGGCGCTTGAAATACTCGAGAGTCCCCCAACCGCTGGTGGCCTCGATGCGCCTGAGCCCGGCGCCGATCCCGCTCTCGGAGATTATCTTTATCGGGCCTATCTGCCCTGAAGAGACGACGTGTGCGCCGCCGCAGAGCTCCTGCGAGAATTCCCCTATCCGCACCACCCGCACCCTACTTGCGTACTTCTCACCGAACAGGGCGATAGCCCCCTGACTCAGCGCCTCCTCGCGGCCGGTTATGAGGGTGCTCACGGGTACGTCCTCCAGCACCCTGGAGTTGGCAAGCCTCTCGACCTCCTCCAGCTCTCCGGCGCTGACCGGCTTGAAGTGGGTGAAGTCGAAGCGGAGCCTTTCGGGGGTGACAAGCGAACCCGACTGCTTCGCGTGGCTCCCCAGCACCTCGCGCAGCGCCCAGTGCAGGATATGCGTCGCGCTGTGGTTCCTGGAGGTGTCCATGCGCGGCCCCGGGTTTATCGCGGCATCCACCGTGTCACCGTTTTTGATTGTGCCGGTCAGGCGGCCGCGGTGGACCACCAGGCCGGGAGCGCCGTAATAGGTGGCCTCGACCTCCACGGACCCTGCAATCGCCCTGATCATCCCGGTGTCACCGACCTGTCCGCCGGACTCCGCGTAGAACGAGGTGCGGTCAAGGACGACCTCCACCTCCCTGTCACCTTCGGCCACGTCCACCCTCTCGCCATCGACAACGATAGCAACAACACTCGAGGCGCACAGGAACGTCTCGTATCCCTCGAAAACGGTCTCGCCCTTCTCACGGCAGACCCCGTCAAAAGCGTCGCAGGCCGCGGCCTCCTCCTCCCCGGCCTCCCTGGAGAGCCTTCCGCGCGCTTTCTGCTCCTCCATGAGGGCGTTGAATCCGTCGCGGTCAACATTCATCCCCTCGTCTGAGGCAATCTCCGAAGTGACCTCCAGGGGGAACCCGAGAGTATCGTGCAGGTAAAAGACGGTCTTCCCGTCGATAGCATCTTTGCCTTCCGACCGGTGCTCCCCTATGACATCGCGCAGCAGGTCAAGCCCCTGCTCGAGGGTCTGGCCGAACCGCTCTTCTTCTCCGGACACGACGCCCTTGATGAGCGAGCGGTGCTCCTTGAGCCCGGGGTAGACGCCCCCCAGCAGCTCTATCACGACCTCCGAAAGCCGGTCGATGAAATACTCGCCTATCTCGAGCAGCCTCCCGTGCCGGACGGCCCTGCGCAGGATCCTTCTGAGGATATAACCCCTGCCCTCGTTGGCCGGTATCACTCCGTCCGATATGAGGAACGCCGCGGCGCGGGCGTGGTCCGCTATGACCTTGACCGAGATGTCCGTCACGGGGGAATCCCCCAGACTGACCCCGGAGAGGTCGGTGATACAATCCAGCACCGGCTTTATGAGGTCGGTCTCGAAGATCGTCTGTACGCCCTGCTTGATCGCGGCTACCCGCTCCAGCCCCATGCCGGTGTCTATGTTCTTCATCGGCAGCGGGGCAAGTGTGCCGTCGGCCTCCCTGTTGTACTGCATGAAGACCAGGTTCCAGAGCTCGAGGTAGCGGTCGCAGTCACAGCCGGGCGCGCACTGCGGGCCGCACGCGAAACCGGCGCCACGGTCGTACAGTATCTCCGAGCACGGGCCGCACGGTCCGGTGGCACCCATGTCCCAGAAGTTGTCGTCAGCACCGAGCGAGATGATTCTTTCGGCGCTCACCCCTGCCGCTTCCCTCCATATGCGCTCCGCCTCGCCGTCAGCCTCATACACCGAGATCCACAGGGTCCCGGGGTCTATTGCCAGCTCCCCGGTCAGAAGTTCCCAGGCCCAGGGTATGACGCTCTCCTTGTAGTAATCACCGAACGAGAAATTCCCCAGCATCTCGAAGAACGTGTTATGGCGGGCGGTCCGGCCGACCGACTCGATATCTGTTGTACGCAGGCACTTCTGCACCGAGGTGGCCCGCCTGTACGGCGGTTCTTCTTCACCGAGGAAATATGGCTTGAACTGGACCATCCCGGCATTGGTCAGAAGCAGGGTGGGGTCGGCGGGAATGAGCGACGAGCCGGGCACCACCCGGTGCTCCCTGCGCTCGAAGAACGATATGAAGATCTCCCGGATTTCTCTGCTCTCCAAGATTACCCCGATAAGGTCAGGCCCGAACCGGTCAGGGCTTCGTCGCTCCTACCTTTTCGGGCGATTGAACCGGATACAGGACCACCTCCGGCTCGAGTATGTTCTCTAGTGGACCGTCCCATAAATATCCTGGCATTCGAGCGCCGCTGCATCCACGTCTGCTGCGTTCCGCTCCCTCGGAGTACTCAGTGAGTACGACTCGGTCGCGCGCCTTGCCGGCGCGGCGCCCCGACGCTCTCGGTGCGTCAAGCTACCTATGGGACGGTCCACTCTAGGACTTCTTCTTCCACTTGCCGTAAGCCTTGCCGGCCCCGGCGCTTATGCCTATCGCCTTTACCACCGGGGAAGTGACGACTTCCTGCACGACCTTGGTGGCGCTGTTCGCTTTCTGGGCCATCGACTCGACGGCTACCAGTATCCCGTCCAGGCGCGACATCTCTGTATTGACATGGTCCATGGTGGTCTGCAACCTGCTTATCAACGGTACGGTCTCGACCCTCACGTCATCCATGAACCGGTTGAGTATGCCCATGGTCTTCACCAGCTGGTACAACAGCCAGGCCACAAATACCGCCATCAAGGCGAAGGCTACGGCAGCCACAAGTCCAGAAACCTCCCCCACACTCATACTCCACTCCTTTCATCATGCGAGCCCGCCCGCGGATACTGCCCTGACATCCCGGAGACAAGCGCGCGGGAACGGCGGCTGAATATTGCTGATGATACCACAGGGCTGAAGCGGCTAACAAACCCGGACTTCAGGCGCTCGGGCAGTCACTCGAAAGTCGACCTGAGGCCCAGCTCACGGAGCTGGCCGGCCGTCACCTCGTCGGGAGCGCCGGTCAGCGGGCAGGTGGCGGACTGCGTCTTGGGGAAAGCGATAGTGTCCCTCATGCTTTCCCGGCCCGCCAGCAGTGTCACCAGCCGGTCCAGGCCCAGCGCGATGCCACCGTGGGGCGGCGCTCCGTACTGGAGCGCCTCGAGCAGGAAGCCGAACTTGGTCTCGTACTCGGCGGGCGGGATGCCCAGCACCTGGAACATCCTTTCCTGGATATCCCTCCGGTGTATTCTTATAGAGCCACCGCCTATCTCCCACCCGTTCACCACGATATCGTAGGCGCGCGCCTTCGACGCGAGAGGGTCTGTCTCGAGCAGCCGCAGGGACGCCTCTGTCGGGCTGGTGAAAGGGTGGTGCAGCGACTTGTACCGCTGCTCCTCGGTGCTGTACTCGAGAAGCGGGAAGTCGACTATCCAGGTTGCGCGGAAAGAACCGCCGGCGCCCCGGCCCAATGTCCGGGCGGTCTGCGTCCGCAGCTGGTGGAGGACGTCGTCGCACATCTCCCGCTCCCCCGCCAGCACGAAAGCCGCGTCCCCCGGTTCGAGCCCCAGCGTCGAGATAAGCCCATTGTTTTCCACCTCGCCCAAGAACTTCGAGGCTGGCGACTTGAGCTCGTCTCCATCCAGCACAAACCATACTATGCCCGGTGCACCCAGTTCCTGCGCCTTCCTGTTCCAGCCGTCCAGGTCTGCCCTGGTCATCACCGAGCCGCCCTCCACCCGCATACCGCGTATATGCCCCCCGGAGGACAGCGCGGACGCGAATACACGAAACTCCGTGTCCTTGAAGACGCCGTCCAGGGTGGCCATCCTCATACCGTACCGCAGGTCCGGGCGGTCCGTCCCGTAGCTCTCTATCGCGTCATCGTAGGCCATCCGCGGCACCGGGACCTCGAACCGGTGGCCGGTTGCTTCGAACATCGCGGCCAGGAGACCGTCCGTCATGGAGATCACGTCATCCTCTTCCACGAAAGCCATCTCCACGTCTATCTGGGTGAACTCGGGCTGCCGGTCGAGCCTCAGGTCCTCGTCCCTGAAACAGCGCGCTACCTGGTAGTAACGGTCGAACCCGGAGATGACGAGGATCTGCTTGAACAGTTGCGGCGACTGTGGCAGGGCGTAAAACCGGCCGGGCTGAAGCCGGCTCGGCACCAGGTAGTCGCGGGCGCCCTCGGGAGTACTCCTGGTGAGTTGCGGTGTTTCGAGCTCTGTAAAACCTCTGGAATCAAAATAGTCATGGGCGGCTTTGACCGCGCGGTGCCTGAGCTTCAGGCAGGCGTGCATGTCGCCGCGCCTCAGGTCGAGATACCTGTACCTCAGGCGGACCTTCTCGTCCACGTTCATGTCATCACGTATCTCGAAGGGCGGGGTGAGGGAACTGTTCATGATCTCGATCTCCCCAGCCAGCACTTCGACCTGGCCGGTAGGCATGGAACGGTTCTCGGTGCCCTCCGGCCGCCGCCGTACGTCGCCGCGGATCCCCAGGACATACTCCGGCCTCACTTCCTCCGCGATGCTGTGCGATTCCCGCGACGCGCGTGGGTCGAATACCACCTGGATCACGCCTTGATCGTCCCGCAGGTCAATGAATATCAGGCCGCCGTGGTCCCTTCTCCTGGCGACCCAGCCGTTGAGTGTGACCTCGCGGCCGACCCATGAGGCGTCGAGCTCACCGCATGCCACGCTTCGCTTCAGCTTGAAGGACACCTGCAGTTCCATGTCCCGCTCTGGCTCTTCACTCATCTTCCCGTTCGCCTTAAAAGATAATCGCTCACGCTCCGAACAACCTCTCCCGAGGGGACGTTCCACTGGCTGGAGAGGCCCAGGTCGCGAAGCACGACCTCCCCCTTACCGAGCTCCGCCCCGCCTATGATCATGACCAGCCTCACGTTCAGCCTGTCCGCCTGCTTCATCTGGGATTTAAGGCTGCGCCCCTGGAAATCCGCGTCGGCGCTTATGCCGGCACGGCGCAGCCCGGTCAACGTGGCGAGCACCTTTTCCCTGTCGGCATCTTCCACCCCTGCCACGAAGACATCCAGCCTCGTCGGCTCGAACGGATCGAGGCCCTCGGCGGATAGCGACAGTGCGAGGCGCTCCAGCCCCATGCTGAACCCCACCCCCGGTGTTGGCGGCCCTTCGAGCTCTTCGGCCAGGTAATCGTACCGGCCGCCGGCGGATACGGCGTTCTGCGCCCCGAGCCCGTCGAACTGGAACTCGAACGCCGTCCTCGCGTAGTAGTCGAGACCACGCACCAGGCGGTGATCGGTGACGTAGGAGACCCCCAGGTTATCGAGATTTGACAGCACGGATTGAAAGTGTGCCAGGCAGGCATCGCAGAGATGGTCCCCGATGGCCGGGGCTTCCGCGATGAGCTCCCGGCAGCCTTCTTCCTTGCAGTCAAAAACACGCAGCGGGTTCACAGATGCCCGCCGGGCGCACCGGTCGCAGAGGTCACCCCGGGTTTTTTCCAGGTACGCGACCAGCGTCTCCTGGTAAGATGGGCGACACTCCCTGCACCCCACGCTGTTCATCAACAGCCTGTAGCGCTTGAGCCCGAGACTCATGAAAACCAGGTCCGACACCGATATCACCTCGGCGTCGACGAACGGGTCGTCGCTGCCGATGACCTCGGCGCCCACCTGGCTGAACTGGCGAAACCTGCCGGCCTGGGGCCTCTCCCGGCGGAACATCGGGCCGCAGTAGTACAGCTTCTGGGGCAGCCCGCGGGAAGCAAGCGACCTTTCCAGGTAAGCCCTTATCACCGGCGCGGTGCCTTCCGGCCTCAACGTGAGAGACTCGCCGCCCTGGTCTTCGAACGTGTACATCTCCTTGTTCACGATGTCGGTCTCCCTGCCGATGCTCCTCACGAACAGCTCGGTGCTCTCGAGGACAGGGGTCTCTATGCGGTTGTACCCGTGCAGCCTGAGGATCTCACTGGTGAGGCCCACCAGCCTTTCGAGTTTCTCGCTCTCGGGGAACACCACGTCGGTCGTTCCCCTCGGAGCCCGGTACTTTGCCCCCAAATGCTACTCCTCCTCTATAATCCGGGAGAGGAATGGATTATACCTTTTCTCCGCACCGACGGTCGTGGCGGGCCCGTGGCCGGGGAATATCCTCGTCTCCGGAGGCAGCACAAACACCTCCCTGCGAACCGACTCCATCAGCGATTCCAGCGACCCGCCCCTGAGGTCGGTCCTGCCTATCGAGCCCTGGAATACCAGGTCTCCGCAGAAGAGGTTCCCCCCGATGAGAAAGCTGAGCGAGCCGGGTGTATGGCCAGGAGTGAAAAGGACCCTGACCGCGTGCTCTCCCATAGGCAGGCTGTCGCCGCCTTTTAGCAACTCGACCCCGCGGGGCTTCGACACCAGCAGGCCCCCCAGCCTGGCGCCCAGACCCTGCACCGTTCCCGCCAGTATTCGTGAGTCCTCTTCCGATATGTAGACGGGCGCTCCCGTGCCCTCGGCTACCTTTCCCACCGCGCCGACATGGTCCATGTGACCGTGAGTGCACAGGATGCCCAGGCATTTGAGCCCGATCCCGTCAACCGCGTCCAGCACCTTGCGCGCCTCGCCACCAGGGTCGATCACGTAGCCGTCTCCCGTGCCCCCGTCCTGGACCAGGTAACAGTCAGTCCCGAGCATCCCTACTTCAAGCGTTATGACCTTGAGGTCTTCCACTATCAACCGTCCTCTATGCTAAGTGAAGCCTTTGAAGATAATAACATTAGAGCGAAATAAATGGGGTCAGGTCTTGAATCGTGAATTTATGCGAATACCTGGGGTCAGGTCCCTGAACTTGCGAAAAGGTTTAACAACCCCCGCCAGTTAACACTCATGCCTGACACCCATGGTGGTCAGGTCCAACAAACCAGGACCTTATCCCTTCATTCAACACCTGGGGTCACGAAAAGGTTTAACAACCCCCGCCAGTTAACGCTCATGCCTGACACCCATGGTGGTCAGGTCCAACAAACCAGGACCTTATCCCTTATCAACTTCATGTGTCTATGACCAGGGTCACCGGGCCCTCGTTCTCGAGGCTGACCGTCATCAACTCCCCGAACTCCCCGGTCTCCACTTGCAAAGGCGACAGGGAAATGCGCCTGACGAAATCCTCGTACAGCGCCTCTGCAAGCTCCGGCTCCGCGGCAGGAACGAAGGACGGCCGCCTTCCCTTTCGACAGTCGGCCAGGAGAGTGAACTGGCTGACAACCATCACGTCGCCTCCCGTCTCGAGAACGGACAGGTTCATCCTGCCCGCTTCGTCGGTGAAAACGCGAAGGTTCAGTACCTTGTCGGCAAGGTAGGCCGCCTGCGCTTCGCCGTCCTCTCTGCCCACCCCTAGAAGCACCAGCAGGCCCGGACCTGTCTCGGAGCGGACTTCCCCTCGTACCGAGACGGAACAACGCCTTACCCTTTGAACGACCGCCCTCGTTTCGACCTCCCCCCAGAATGGATCAATCGGTGGTGCCGGCCTGCCGGTCGGGGCCCACCTCCAGCACGTCGTAGACGGAGTCTACCTTCTTGATGTTTTTGATAATTTCGTCCAGGTGGACGTCGCTGCTTATCTCGAAGATAAAACTGCAGCGGGCGATCCGCTTGGCATCCGCTGAAAAGGAAGCGGACAGTATGTTTATGTGATGATCCCCGAGTACGGTGGTTATGTCGCGGACCAGCTTTGGCCTGTCCATCGCCTCGACGCAGATCTCCACGACCCTCAGCGCGGGCTCAATCTCCTCCCAGGTCACCTCGATCATGCGGTCGGCCTCCCGGGAGAGCCCCTGCACGTTAGGGCAGTCGTGCCTGTGGACGGAGACTCCCCTGCCCCGCGTGACGAACCCGATGATAGGGTCACCGGGGGACGGGTAGCAGCAGTGCGCGACCTGCACCAGGGCACCCTGTATGCCGTGTACCCTTATGCGCTGCCCGGTACGCGCTTCCTCCGCCTCGACCCCGGGCCTCGGGCTTTCCGGTTCTCGCTCCGGAACGATCACGCCCTTCTGGGTCCCCAGGTACTGAGCGACCTTGTTTGCCACCTGGTTGCCGGACAGGTTGCCCGCCCCTATCAGGCGATGCAGGTCCTCGACGGTGGTGCAGTGGAACTCGGAGGCCACCTGTGCCAGAACCCTCGATACCTCCCTGCGCTGGAACGGGAGCCCCTTCTTCCGCATCGCCCTGTCCAGCGCCTCCTTGCCTTCCTGGATCTCATCCCCGCGGCGTTCCCTGCTGAACCACTGGCGTATCTTGTTCCGCGCCCTTGATGTCTCCACCATGTTTATCCAGTCCTGGCTTGGACCGGTCGAGGTCTTCGAAGTCATCACCTCGACGATGTCGCCGTTCTGCAGCTGGCAGGTGAGTGGCACCATCTTCCCGTTCACCTTCGCCCCCACGCACCTGTGCCCGACCTCGGTGTGTATGTGGTAGGCGAAATCGATAGGGTTCGCGCCTTTTGGCATCGAGACGAGTTTCCCCTTGGGAGTGAAAACGAAAACCTCATCCTGGAAGAGGTCTATCTTGAGCGACCTCATGAACTCGGTCGGGTCCTGCATCTCCTGCTGCCACTCCATGACCCTCTTCAACCAGACCTTGCTTCCCTGCTCCTTGCGCTTGCTCGCCTTGTAGAGCCAATGAGCCGCTATGCCGAACTCGCTGGTGCGGTGCATCTCCCGGGTCCTGATCTGGATCTCTACCGGCCTGCCTTCGAGGCCGATCACGACCGTGTGCAGGGCGCGGTACATGTTGAGCTTGGGCATCGCGATATAATCCTTGAAGCGGCCCGGAACCGGCTTCCACATCGAGTGGATGACGCCGAGGGCAGCGTAGCAGTCCCTGACGGAATCCACTATTACCCTGACCGCGGACAGGTCCATGATCTCGTCGAACTCGACGCCCCGGTTGAACATCTTCTCGTATATGCTGTAGAAGTGTTTGACCCTTCCGGACACCTCGGCCCGGACCCTGCTCTTCTTCAGCTCTTCCGAGATCTGGTTTTCAACCTGCGCCATGAACTTCTCCCGCTCCACCCTCCGCTCGGAAACCATTCGCTGGATCTTCTGGTAGCGCTTGGGCTGCAATACCTGGAAGGCCAGGTCCTCGAGCCTCCACTTTATCTGCGAGATCCCCAGCCGGTGTGCCAGTGGAGCGTAGATCTCGAGGGTCTCTTCCGCGATCTCCCGCCGCCTGTCGGGTGGCAGCGCCGATATCGTCTCCATGTTGTGCAGGCGGTCGGCGAACTTGATGAGGATCACCCTCACGTCCTTGGCCATGGCGATGAGCATCTTGCGCATGTTCTCCGCCTGCTGCTCCTCGCGAGAGGCGAACTTGAAACGCTCCAGCTTAGTGACGCCATCTATGATGTCCGCTATCTGGTCGCCGAACTCCACGCGTATTTCTGCCTGGGTCAGAGAGGTGTCCTCGACCACGTCATGCAGCAGAGCGGCGCACAGGGTATCGGTATCGAGCTCCAGTTCGGCCAGGGTGGTCGCCACGGCGAGGGGGTGCTCGATGAAACGTTCGCCTGATTTCCTGTACTGGTCGGAGTGAGAGCTAAGAGCGAACCTGTACGCCTTCTCAAGCTGGCGCTGGCCGCTCTTGGGAAGGAACCGCCTGGTTTGTGAAAAGAGCTTTTCCGCGCCCGGTGGCTCCTCCGTCATCGCTTCTTCTTTTTCTTCTTCCCGCTGCCCGGGCCCTTCGTTCTGGACTTAGCAGCGCTCTTGCTTGTGCTCGCTGCGGCTTTCTGAGCCGGTTTTGGCTTGGGCTGAGGCTTCTCAGACGGCTTCGCGGCGGCAGGCTTCCCCGCACGGGTCGCTTTCTCGCCGACAGCCGCCCTGGCACCAGGCTTCGGCGAAGACGGCCTGGGACGGGGCGCGCGGGCGGCCCCGGCGGGCGATGTCGCAATGGCCGGCTCTTCGCTGCCCGGCTTACGGACCTGGCGGGCCTGCTTGCGCTCGACCCGCTCGCGGTAGGCGCGGTACTTCGGTTCGCTCTCCTTCCAGACAGACAGTATCGGCGGTGCCAGGAAGATGCTCGAGTACGTGCCGGACAGCACTCCTATGAACAGGGCGAACGCAAACGCCTGAAGGGTGACCCCGCCAAAAAGCATGATGGTGACGATAGGTATCAGCGTGGTCAGCGAAGTGTTGATGGAACGTCCCAGGACCTGGTTTATCGAGTCGTTTACCGTCTCGGAATATGTCTTCTTGCTCTGACGGCTCAACTGGTCGGTGTTCTCCTTGATGCGGTCGAAGACGACGATCGTGTCATAGAGCGAATAACCGAGTATGGTGAGGACCGCAATCACGGTGGCTGGTGTTACCTGGCGGCCCAGAAGGGAGTACACCCCGATGGTTATGACGAAGTCGTGGAATATCTCGATTATGGCGCACACCGCCATCTTGAACTCGAAGCGGAAGCTGATGTAGATAAGAACGGCGAAGATGAACACTCCGAGCGCTATTGCGGCCTGGCGGCTCACCTGGCCACCCCAGCCTGGCCCGACGTCGCTGGCCCCGAGGACACGGACAAGGCCGGCGTCCTTCTTGAGCGCCTCGATGATCTCCTTTTTCTTGGGGTCATCCAACTTGGGGGTCCGAACTATGAAAGAGTCCTTGCCCGAAGACTGTATCTGGGCGCTACCGAATCCGACCTTTCCCACGGCGCCGCGCACCTGTGAGATCGTAACCCCGGGTTTGGTCTTGATATCCAGTTCGGCGCCACCGGTGAAGTCGATGCCGAAGTTCAGGCCCCTGGTGAAAAGGGCGATGATCGAGATAACCAGTATGGCTATAGATATCCCGAACCAGATCCATTTGTGCCCGACTATGTTCAGGTAAGGGCGCCGCGGGAGTATCCGCCTCAAGACGCCTCACCCCCAACGGGGCTCTCCTCGAGATGCCTTATGCCTAACGCCGCCGGGCTATCGATCCTCTTCCAGTTGGACAGCAGCGATGTCATCGGACGGGTGAAGAAGTACGAGATGAAGACATCAAAAATAGTCGCCATGCCGAGGGTGAAAGCGAATCCTTTTACAGAGCCGATAGCGAAGAGATACAAGATCGCGGCCGCGGCGAAAGAGACCGTGTCCGCGGCGATGATGGTGCGGAACGCGGACTTGAAAGCGCGGTCCGCGGACGAACGGACCGTTTTCCCCGCCTTTACCTCCTCTTTGAGGCGCTCGAAGTAGACGATGCTCGAGTCGGCGGCGATACCAATAGACACGATGATACCGGTTATCCCGGCAAGGGTAAGGCTCCAGAAATCTCCGAAAACGCAGATGAACCCGTACATGAGGCCACCGAAGACGAGCAGGCCGAGTACCGTGATGATGCCCAGGGCGCGGTAGTATAGAAGCATGAAAAGGGCAACCAGTGCCAGCCCGATAATGCCCGCTATAAGGCCCTTCCTGAGCGAATCGCGGCCGAGCGTCGCGGTGACGTCCTGTTCGTTTATCGGTTTTAGTTCTACCGGCAGCGCCCCGGTGTTGAGCACGATGGCGAGGTCCTTGGCTTCCTTGTCGGTGAACTTCCCGGTGATGTTGCCCTTGCCGCCGGTGATGGCCTCCTTGATGTTCGGAGCCGACTCGATCTTGTAGTCCAGCACGATAGCCAGCTGCTTGTTGACGTTCTTACTGGTGATCTCACCGAACTTCTTCTTGCCGTCGGCCGAGAGGTCGAAGTCGATCTGGGCGGCGCCCTGGTCATCGAAACCGACCCGGGCCTTCTTGATGACCTCCCCGGTCATCTGCGTCTCGCCGAGCTTCAACCTCGTCTCGGTCTTGCCTTCCTTGAGCGGCAGTACTATCTCTTTGTTCGGCTGCAGGTTCGCCTCGCCGGTCGTAACGTTCCAGGCGGGGTCCTTCTTGACCTCCCCCGCATCCTTGGACTCCTTGACGATGCGGAACTGGAGCTGCGCCGTCTTGCCGATCAAAGCCTTTGCCCTCTCGAAATCGTGTATGCCGGGAAGCTGGATGGCCACGTCGCGTGAACCCTGTCGGGTGATCTCGGGCTCGGACACGCCCAGCTTATCGATGCGGGACCTGATCTTTTCCACCGTCTTGTCGAGCACGCCGCTGTCAACCTTCTTGCCCTGGGCCTCGTAGACAAGGCTGACGCCGCCCTTCAGGTCGAGGCCGAGGCGGGGCTGCAGGTTGAAGGCGAACTTGGCTCCGTACAGTCCGATAAGCACGAGGGCAACGATTCCAAGTGAGATGAGATTGTTCCTGGTTCTACTCATGTCGACGAACTCAAGCCGCGCCGGCGGCTCAAAGTCTCCCCCCGTTCAGTCATTCTTCCTCTTCTGTGTCGGTCTGCGTCTCTTCCTCTGTGGTCCCGTTGGCTTCCTCTTCAGCCTTCTCTTCCGGTTCGGCTTCCTCCTTCTCCTCCTCTTCCTCGGGCTGGGTCACGCGCTTGGCAATCGCCGACTTGCTGAAGGTGACTTTTACGCCTTTGTCGACCTCGAGCACCACGGTGTCTTCAGTCTGCCTCCTGACGACGCCGTGTATACCCCCGATAGTGACAACCTCGTCGCCGCGCTCGACCTTGTTGACCATTTCGTCGTGCTCCTGGGCGCGCTTGCGCTGGGGCCGTATCAGCAGAAAGTAGAAAACGACCACCATCACCAGGATAAGTATCCACATCCCGTACGCCTGGAAGCCGCTGGCCTTCGGCGTGGCCTTTCCTTTGGTCTGAGCCACCACCTGGAGCAGCCAGGGGTGGGCCGCCATCAATCCGTATATAAAACCCATCTCACACCGTTCCTTTCCGGAATCTCAGTATTTATCGGAATCGATCTCAAATATCATAATGGAACCCGGCGTCTTTGTCATTCGGAACCCTCAAGATCGCGCAACTCGTTCAAGAGGTCAGTGAGCTGACAGGCCTCGATCGCCCTCCTCACCCTTGACATCAGGAGCGACTGCTGCCGGAGATTATGGCAGGTCAGAAGGTGCAGCCCGAGTATCTCCCCGGCCATCACCAGGTGGCGGAGGTAAGCCCTGGTGAACAGGCGGCAGGCATGGCAGTCGCAGGAGGGGTCCAGCGGCCCGTAGTCCCGGGCGAAGCGGGAGTTGCGCATGTTTATCCTCCCGGCTCCCACCATCGCGGCGCCGTTGCGGGCCAGCCTTGTCGGCATGACGGAATCGAACATGTCCACCCCCAGCGCGATCGCCTCCACCATGCCGACCGGGTCACCGACCCCCATCAGGTAAACGGGGCTGTCCGCCGGCACTTGAGAGATCGTCAGTTTTACCAGCTCCATGGTCATATCGCGCGGCTCGCCGACGCTGAAGCCACCGAGCCCGTACCCGGCGAACCCCAGCTCGACCGTCAACCGGGCGCTCATGGCGCGGAGGTCCTCGAACATCCCGCCCTGGATTATGCCGAACAGCGCCTGGCCTCCACCCCGGTGGGCGTCCCTGCAGCGGGAGGCCCAATCGTGGTTCAATCTCAAAGAACGCTCGACCAGTTCCCTTTCCGCCGGATAAGGGAGGCACTCATCAAGGGTCATTATGATGTCCGCGCCCAGCCCGCGCTGCACTTCCATAGAGAGCTCTGGAGAGAGAAAAACGCTATCACCGTCGACATGCGAGCGGAAGGTGACCCCCTCGGGCCTGACCTCGACATCCCTGCCGATGCTGAAGACCTGGTATCCGCCCGAGTCGGTGAGCAGGGGCCCTCCCCATCCCATGAAGGAGTGCAGGCCCCCGGCCCCTTCCACTACCTCGACCCCCGGCCTGAGCCAGAGGTGATAAGCGTTGGCGAGCACCATCTCGAAGCCTATCTCGCGGACCTGCCAGGGGCTCATCGCCTTGACCGTGGCGGCGGTACCCACCGGCATGAACAGTGGCGTGAGAGCCCGGCCGTGTGGAGTGGTTATGACCCCGCAACGCGCCCGTGTCCCTTTGTCCTGCCCTGTTACCTGGAAACTGAAATCCACCCCTGGACCCGCCTCCCGCGTAGACCCGTACGTCATACCACCATCATCGCGTCACCGAACGAATAAAAACGATATCCTTCGTCTATCGCCTCGCGGTAAGCGTTCATTATCAGCTCCCGGCCCCCGAAAGCGCAAACCAGCATCAGGAGCGTAGAGCGGGGAAAATGGAAATTCGTGATGAGCGCGTCAACCGCCCGGAACCGGTAGCCCGGCTTGATGAACAGCCCGGTCCGCCCGGAGTGGTCGTGCACGCGCCGGTCCCTGCCCGAGGCCGATTCAAGGGCGCGCACAACAGTAGTTCCGACGGCTATCACACGCGCGCCGCGATCCCGGGCGCCGTTGGCCGCGCCGGCGCAGTCGGAGGAGATGCTGAACCACTCGGAGTGTATGCGGTGGTCCTCGATCATCTCCTCTCGTACAGGCACAAACGTGTCCATGCCGACCGCGAGCTCAAGGCTCGCTATCTCAATCCCCCTGGCCCTTGTCTCCTTCATAAGCGCGTCGGTGAAATGAAGGCCCGCGGTCGGGGCGGCTGCCGAGATCTCCCTTTCCGCGTACACCGTCTGGTACCTCTCAGAGTCGGCGATCTCTTCCCTTATGTAAGGCGGAAGGGGCACCTTCCCGTGGGCGAAGACAATCTCGTCAACTTTACCGCCCGCGCCGGCGCCGCCGGCCTCGAACCGGATTACCGCCTCGCCGCCGGAAGGGCCATCGAGCACCTCTCCCCTGAGACCTCCGTCACCCAGTAGCAGGGAAACCCCGGGGCGCAGCACGGCGCCCTTTGTCAACGCGCGCCACACGCCGGGCTCGAGCCTCTCGAGCAGGAGCAGTTCTACAGCGCCGCCGCTCTTCTCCTTCCTCGCCTCGAGCCGCCCGGGGAACACCCTGGAACTGTTCACCACCAGGCAGTCGCCCGGCTCCAGCAGCCCGGGCAGATCATGGAAGGCCCCGTGGGAAACGGAGCCCGTAGAACGGTCCACGACCATCAGCCGGCTCCGGTCACGCCGGGGCACGGGTTCCTGGGCAATGCGCCCGGGAGGCAACGGGTAGTCGAACAGGTCTGTCCTCATCGACGTGGAGGGTCTTCCTTCTGGTATCTTTCCTTCTCGCTGTAAACGCAGCCGCAGTAGGACTGGCGGTACATGTCTGCCTCCTTTGAAACCCGGACGCTCTCCTGGTACCCGGCGCTCATGTCCTCGCACTTGAACAGGACACCGTGCTGCAGCGCCGCCTGTTGCCCCGTTTCGCGGATGAGCTCCCTGTCTGCGTGAGGACTGACGAGCAACGTCGTGGTGAACTCCCCGATGCCGAGGGCCCGCGCTTCCATTGCGGCGCGCTCGAGCCTTACCTTGAAACATCGCTCGCAGCGGCTATCCACTGTCCGCGAGACCTCGATGAGGAAGCGCTCCATCTCGTACGGGCCAGTCCTCACTTCGACGCCGAGCTGCCGGCAGTATTCCAGTACCGCGAAGTAGCGTTCCCGGTACTCCCTGAAAGGGTGGATGTTGGGATTATAGAAATAGGGGACCACCTGGTAGCCGCGCCGCGTCAACACCTCGAACGGGTGGATCAGGCACGGTGCGCAACAGGTATGTAGAAGTATCTTCATGTCGGCCCCTTGAACATCCCGTATTTGGGGGTCAGATCCATTTTTTTGAATTTTCACTCTCCTGACAGACACCCGCTTTGCGAATTCAAAAAAATGGATCTGACCCCCAAATATGACCCCATTGCTTAAAAGAGGCTCTCACCGCTTGCCCCGGGGTCCAGCCCGAAGTGCCTGTACGCCCGGGGGGTGGCGACCCTTCCCTTCGGCGTCCGCTTCAAGAAGCCCAGCTGCATCAGGTACGGCTCGTATACCTCCTCGACCGTATCGGGTTCCTCCCCGACCGCCGCCGCAAGCGTTTTCAGCCCGACGGGGCCGCCCCCGAACTTCTCGATTATCGCGGTGAGGATCGCCTGGTCGACAACGTCGAGGCCAACCTCGTCGATCTGCAGTAGCGTTAGAGCCCGTTTTGCCACCTCTCCGGTGACAACGCCCTCGGCTTCCACCTGCGCGTAGTCGCGAACCCTGCGCAGGATCCTGTTTGCGACGCGGGGAGTGCCGCGGGCCCGGCTCGCGATCTGCCCTGAGCCGGACCCGTCCATCTCTATCTCGAGTATCCCCGCGGAACGGTTGACAACCTGCTCCATATCCTCCACGGGATAGTAGTCCAGGCGGCAGGACACGCCGAAGCGGGTCAGGAGTGGCGACGTCATCAAGCCCACCCTGGTAGTGGCGCCGATCAGGGTGTAGCCGGGAAGCTCCAGGCGGACCGACCTCGCGCCGGGGCCTTTGCCGATCATGATATCTATCTTGTAGTCCTCCATTGCCGGGTAAAGGATCTCCTCGACCATGCGGGGGAGGCGGTGGATCTCGTCGATGAAGAGGACTTCCTTAGGTTCCAGGTTGGTGAGGATGGCCGCCAGGTCGCCCTGCCGCTCGACCGCGGGCCCGCTCGTTGCGCACATGTTCACCCCGAGCTCGTTGGCTATGATGGTCGCGAGCGTGGTCTTGCCCAGGCCGGGAGGCCCGGACAGCAGAACATGGTCGAGCACATCTCCCCGCTTGCGCGCCGCCTCGATGAAGATGCGAAGCTGCTCCTTGATCGCCTCCTGCCCGATGAACTCGTACAGTGAGCGGGGCCGCAGGGTCAGGTCCAGCTCCAGTTCCTCGTCGGTCACCTCCTGCGAGGTTATGCCGCTCGACTCATCGGTCAATCCCTGGCACCTCCTGCCTGGTAAGCTCGCGCGCCTTGTTCTTCAAAGCGAACCGGAGCATCTCCTCGACAGCGGGCTCCTTCTCTTCAAAAGGGTACGCTTTGAGCGCCCGGTAAGCCTCCGGGCGCGAGTAGCCCAGCTCCTCCAGGACCGCGGCAGCCTCATCGAGCGAGCGGCGCTGTTCCTCGGAAAGGCTCACGAGCTCCTCCGTCGGAAGCCCTACCTTGTCCCTCATCTCCAGCATAAGCCTCTGCGCGCTCTTCTTTCCCACGCCCGGTATCCTGGTCAGCTCGAGCGCGTCCCCGTCATGTATGACCTTGATAAAGCCGTCCGGCGAAAAGACGGAGAACACCGCCAGCGCCTTCTGCGGGCCGAAGCCCGATACCGACATCAACTGGATGAAGAGGTCGCGAGCCGACGCAGAGTCGAACCCGTAGAGCTGCAGGACATCTTCGCGGACATGAAGGTACGTATAAAGTGAAACCTGTTTACCGGAGGCAGGAGCCCTGTGCAGGGTGCCCTCTGGCAGGAAGACATCGAGCCCCAGCCCGCCTACCAGTACCACAAGGCTCCTGGCGGTCTTCTCGATTACCTCGCCCCTGACGTAAGAGATCATACGGTCATCACCATCAGGTCCCGGTCGCCTCCCGCATGCGCCTCGAGTTGAGGTGGCATATCGCTATCGCGAGAGCGTCGCAGGCGTGCAGGGACTGCGGGGGTTCCTTGAAGGCAAGAAGCGCTCCGACCATGTACTGCACCTGCTCTTTCTTCGCGTTGCCGTTTCCCACCACAGCCTGCTTGACCTGCAGCGGGGTATATTGCTCCCAGGAGACACCGCTATGTTTACAGGCCAGCATGATGACACCCAGGGCCTGTCCCACGGCCAGCGCGGTCTTCTGGTTGCTGGAAAAGAAAAGCTGCTCCAGGGCGACCACGTCGGGTTCCAGGTTCTCGATGGCCTGGCGTATCCCCCGGTAAAGGATATCAAGCCGTTCCGACATCCCATCCGACGCGGAGGTCAGAATAGAACCGTATTCTGTGGCTTTCAGGTGGCCGGAATCCTCGATGACCAGCCCGTAGCCGGTGTTCGTTATGCCGGGGTCAACTCCCAGAACGCGCAAGGCGCACCCCCGTCTCCTCAGGAAGTCGATGCCACTTCTTCCAGTATCTCGTCAGGGATATCGAAGTTAGCGTATACATCGTGCACATCATCCAGTTCCTCGAGCGCCTCTATCAGGCGCAGCACCTTCCCGGCCGAATCGCGGCCAAGGGGCACCGTGGTCTTTGGGAACATGGTCAGTTCGGCGCTCTCTGGCTCAATGCCGGCCGCCAGGAGGCTCTCCCTGACCTTTCGGAAGTGCTCCATGTCACTGACGATCTCCCAGTAGTCCCCTTCGCTCTTGAGGTCGTCCGCCCCTGCGTCCATGGCTATCGTCAACAGGTCATCCTCGTCATGGTCCGGATCCTTCTTGATAAGCACCACGCCCTTCTTCTCGAAGATCCACGCGACGCTTCCCGCCTCACCCAGGCTGCAGCCGGCGCGGGTGAACGCCCTGCGTACCTCTGAGGAAGCCCTGTTGCGGTTATCGGTCAAGACCTCCACCAGTATGGCGACCCCGCCGTCACCGTATCCCTCGAAGCTCATGGTCTCCAGCTGGCCTCCCGGGATCTCGCCAGTCCCCTTGGCTATCGCCCTCTTGATGTTATCCATGGGCATGCTGTACCCGCGCGCGGCCTCTACAGCGGTAGCGAGCGCGGGGTTCGCGTCAGGGTTACCACCGCCCTCTCGCGCCGCCACAGTTATCTTCTGTGACAGCTTGCTGAAGATCTGCCCGCGCCTCGCGTCTTCCTTGCCCTTCTTATGCTTGATGGAATGCCACTTGGAATGCCCCGACATCTCAAACCTCCACGTCCCGGTCGCCTGCGTTCGCGCGCACCATGTCCACGAAGTATCTGTGCACCCTCGGGTCCCCCGTCAGCTCGGGATGGAACGCAGACACAAGGTAGTTGCCATCGCGGGCCATCACCACCCCTTCTGGCTGGCGCGCCATGACAACCACGTTACGGCCCACTTCCTCGATAACCGGCGCCCTGATGAAAACAGCCCTGAATGGCCTTTCCTCTTCTTCGATACCTCTTACCTTGATATCCCTCTCCGAGGACTCCACCTGCCGCCCGAAGGCGTTGCGCTCCACCGTCACGTCCACGAGCTCGAGTATCGGGCCGCGCCTTCCTTTTACTCTCCGGGCCATTATTATCAGTCCGGCGCAGGTCCCGAAAACGGGTACCCCGCTGACGCCCAAGCGGCGGATCCCGTCGGCGAAGTGGTACTTATCAATTAATTTTCCGATGGTGGTGCTTTCTCCTCCAGGGATTATCAGCCCGTTAATGCCGTCGAGCCCGGAGGGGTTTTTTATTCCGATCCCCCGGGCCCCGCACTGCTCGATCATTCCCAGGTGCTCTCGCACCGCTCCCTGGAGAGCAAGAACCCCTATCGATATGTCTTTACCAGCCACGGAACTGAACCAGGTTCTCCTTTGCGATCTCGCCTATCTCCAGGCCCCGCATCGCCTCCCCGAGCCCACTGGAAACCCGGGCGATCAGCTCGGCGTCCTCGAAGTGGGTCGTCGCCTGAACGATCGCATGCGCCCTTATGCGCGGGTCCTCGGATTTGAATATGCCGGAACCGACGAACACGCCGTCCGCCCCCAGCTGCATCATCATGGCGGCGTCGGCCGGGGTCGCGATACCTCCGGCGGAGAAGTTCACCACCGGCAGCCTGCCGGTGCCGGCAACCTCCACAACCAGGTCGTACGGGGCGCGAAGCTCCCTGGCCGCCGCCATCAGCTCCTCGGAAGGAAGGGTTGCCAGCCTGAGGACCTCGTCATTGATGGCCCTCATGTGGCGCACAGCCTCTACCACGTTCCCGGTCCCCGCCTCCCCCTTGGTCCTTAACATGGCCGCGCCCTCACCGAGGCGGCGGAGCGCCTCCCCCAGGTTTATGGCACCGCAGACGAACGGCACCTTGAACTTGCGCTTGTCTATGTGATGGCTCTCGTCGGCCGGTGTCAGCACCTCGCTCTCGTCGACGTAGTCGACACCCAGCGCCTCGAGCACCTGCGCTTCGACGAAATGGCCGATGCGCGCCTTGGCCATGACCGGAATGGTCACCTCTTCCATGATCGCCTCGATTATGGCTGGGTCAGCCATGCGGGCGACCCCCCCGGTGGCCCGGATATCGGCGGGTACCCTCTCGAGCGCCATGACCGCCACTGCCCCGGCTTCCTCGGCGATCCGGGCATGCTCCACGCAGGTGACGTCCATTATGACCCCGCCCTTGAGCATCTCCGCGAGGCCCCTCTTTACCGTTTCCGTCCCTTTCTCAATCACTTCAACCTCCGGGGCAAATCCCGGTTTCATCATACCCAATAGGTGGAACCGCTGCAACGATGGCCCGGCGTCATGATGAACACTGACCCTGCGCTTCCGCTCACTGGACTTCAGTCAGTTGTCACCTGCCGGGTGGTGGGCACGAGCTGTATCCAGATGGCTCCGGACTTGAGCTTGATCACATGGCCCGAGTTGTCGACGTAGCGGGTATGCTCTTCGCGCGCGCTCTTCTCCCAGTTCGCGTCTATCAACTGTCCCATTGTATAGACCTGGGCCCTGCCCGAACCTACCACCCCCAGCTCAGGGGAGTCCGCCCCGTATACGTCCCTTATGCCTGACCGGTTCTCAGTCACGTACTGGACTATAACCGTGTCGGCCGCAAGCTGCCGCCCGGTCCTCAAGTCCGTGTGGGGGAGGTTGGCGACAAACCGCAAGAAACTACGATTGGCGGGATCGTAGCTGTAGCGGACCGCGCAGGTCTTTGTGTAAGGAATATAGATATTGTTCACCGCGGCGATAAGCGGCGTGTACTGCTGCGGCACGGACCGGGCCCGGGCGGCCCTGCTCAGCTCCTCTTCCCGATCTTTCTCCATCTTCTTGATCTGCTCGCCGGTGAGGAACTCGAAGGGAGTGCCGACGGTGCCCTGGAACGGGTACGCCTTATCGCCGGCCTCCCTGAGCCTGGGGGTGCTGGTGTAGAGGTTATGGGGCGCCCTTCTATCGCGAGTCCTCCAGTAAGCTCCCGCCCACGTGAACTCATCCAGGTCCGGTATCCCGGACTGCTTTATCATCCTCAAGGTCGGGCCCCCGCCGCCGCAGTGGGCGAAAACCGCGTTGTACGGGAAAACGATGTCGACATCCACCGGCCTGGCGCTGCGTACGGGCCCCACCGGGTCGGCGTCCCGGCACAGGTACATGGCCATGAACCGCGTGATGCCCGCCTCGGTTATCTCCTCGTAGACGACGCACGCTTTATCGAGCCCTGACTGGGGCCGCGCCGCCGGGTCGTTCTCCACCTTGACGGCCAGCGGCCTCCTGTTGATGTAAGCGGCCTCCGTTACCTCCCGGCCGCAGAGTGGGCAGACAATCGCGGCGACTTCCACCTTTTTGACGCGCTTCTTCGTGGCCCGCTGGGGCTGCTTGAAACAGGAACACCCCGGGAACAGGCAGGAAACGACCACCAGCGCTATCAGCAGCGCCTTTCTCAAAACGCGCTTTCTACTGCTTTGCCCGCTGACTTCTTTCATCATAGGAGACTTCGGCGGATAACTCGCTTTTCCTTACAGCGCGGCCCCGCGCTCATGCACGGCACAAACGGGGGGACCTTTTCCGGAGGGCAACCGGGTACCGGTTTTACGCTTACTGACCGGGTGCGCCTACTGGCGCTTCAGGCGCTTGAACGGGGACGAAGTCGCCGGACATCTCCCGAAGCCTGGCGACGCGATCCTCGATGGGAGGATGTGTATCGAACATCCTGTTGAACCTGCTGCCCCGCTGACCTCTTTCCGAATTCAAAGGCTGGACTATGTACATATGAGCGGTTGCCTTGTTGGCCCTTCGCAGCTGTTTGGTATCGCCTGATATCTTCAACAGGGCGTCGGCCAGCCCGGGCGGGTAGCGGGTCAGCAGGGCTCCGTTAGCGTCCGCCAGGTACTCGCGCCTGCGGCTTATTGCGAGCTTTATGAGCTGCGCGATTATCGGCGCGAGGATCGCGAGCACGATAGCGATGATCATCAGGATCCACCCCGCATCCCCCCCCGACTCGTCACTATCGCCGAACCAGAACGTACGCAGAAAAATGTCGGAAAGCAATATGACCGTGCCTAACAGCACGATTGTCATGGTCTGGAGAAGGATGTCGTAGTTCTTGATGTGGGACATCTCGTGGCCGATGACACCCTGCAGCTCCTGGTCGTTCATCACGCTCAGCAGCCCGGTGGTCGCCGCGATTGCTGAATGCTGCGGGTTCCGTCCTGTAGCGAACGCGTTGGGGGCGTCGTCATAGATGACATAGGCCGCGGGCTTCGGTATCCCCGCCGCTATAGCCAGACCTTCCACGGCGCTGTCGTAGCGAATCGCGAGAGGTTTCCAGTCGGGGGCATTGAGGTACTCCTCTATCGGCTTGGCGCCGGCGACGGAGAGAGCAACAGTGTCGCTCTTGTAGTAAGAGACCAGGCTCATTATCAGCGCTATGGTCGTGGCCACCCCGAGCCCGATGAACGCGTATGATGGGTGCGAGGTGCCGCCCCAGGCCAGGCCGATGATGTACCCGATAGCGACCACGAACGCCAGGAAGAAAAGCATCATCAGGCCGGACTTCCACTTGTTGGCCCCTATCTGTTCGTACAAGTAGCCCTACCTCCGGTTACGCGATTGTTAAACCCCGATGTGAATTTCCGGCTATCCGCTAAGCAACCTGAACCTTCAGGTTTTCAGAACTCGACCTTCGGGACTGCCCTGGCTTCGGGCGTCTCCGGCTCGAAGTACTCGCGCTGCTCTTTGAATCCGAACGCGCCCGCGATGACGTTCGCCGGGAACTTCTGGCGTGCGATGTCGTAGGCCATGACGGAGTCGTTGTAGAACTGGCGCGCGTAAGAGATCTTGTTCTCGGTCCCGGCAAGCTCTTCCTGCAGCGCCAGGAAGTTCTGGTTCGCCTTCAGGTCGGGATACGCTTCCGCTACCGCGAAGAGTGACTTCAGGGCCTGGCCCAGCATGCCCTCCGCCTGGGCGTTCTCGCCGACGGTCTTGGCGCCCATCAGGGCGGCCCGGGCCTGGGTGACGTTCTCCAGGGTCTCCTTCTCGTGGGCGGCGTATCCCTTCACCGTCTCGACCAGGTTCGGAATCAGGTCAGCCCTGCGGTTGAGCTGGACATCTATCTGGTGCCACGCGTTCTCTACCCTGTTCCGAAAGCGGACCAGCTTGTTGAAAAGAAAAACGATGAACGCCAGTGCCAGCACCGCGATCGCGATAATCAACCACAACCACCACATGGAAACCCTCCTTATACTTGTTCAATTGCCACTTATTATAACAACTTCGCGGAGCGCCGTGATTACCCTCTCCACGCTCTCAGGCCTTCAGCAGGGTCAGGATCCCGTTCACGATGAAGAAGCAGGCGAAGACCAGCACCATCAAAACACAGGCGTACAGGATTCCGTGGTAGACCCGCACATTGATGCGCCCGCGGCCGTGGGAGACCAGAAAACTGACCACGGAATACCACAGGAAATCGGCCAGGATGTGACCGACGTAGAAGAAAGCAAGGCCGACGATTCCGTGCTCCAGGGACCGCATTATGTAGGTCGCCCCGATCGTCGCCCACCAGACGATCCACCCGGGATTTGACACGCTGGCCCATAGGCCTGCCACCAGGGGACCCCAGCCTACCTCCTGTTTCTCCGTCAGGTCCACCGTGATCCCATGTCGGACCTCGAGGAAGATGCGCGCGGAAAGCCACAGCAGGAACGCGCCCCCCACGATGCCTATCACCCCGACAACGGACTTGTTGTCCAGAAACCTGTTCAGGCCCACCGAGAACAGCACTGCGAGGATGAACTCCGGGATGGCATGGCCGATGACCAGGACCGGCCCCGCCCAGAAGCCCTTCTTGTACGATTCCGCCACCGCGACAGAGAGCAACGGCCCGGGCATCAGGGCGCCGGAAAGGCCGATGATAAATGACGAGAAAAAGATTCCTAAAAGGACGCCCAATCAGGTCACCGCCCTTGACTTAGTACCCCGTCCCATAAATACGCTTGCATTCGATCACCGCTGCATCCGCTCCTGCCGCGTTCCGCTTCCTCGGAGTACTCAGCGAGTACGCCTCGGTCGCGCGCCTTGCATGAGCGGCGCCCCGACGCTCTCGGTACGACACCGTATTTACGGGACGGAGTACTTAGCCGCCGAACTTCACGGCCAGCCGCTCCATCCCGCTTTCCACCTGCGCCAGGATCTTACCGTGGAGGACGGGGTTCGCGGAGACGATAGAGGACATCTGGCCCTCTCCTTCAGGAGGCACCAGGGGGAACGGGTCCAGACTTTCCCCGTATGCGTCGGACACCACCACGCCGCTCTCGGAAGCTATCAGCGCAGCGGCGGCGAGGTCGTACGGGTAATTGTTCAGTATCGCCCCGTGGCCCACCTCGAGGAACATCTCCTTCACAGCCTCGACGTCCACCATCCGCTGGCCAACATCGACGTACGCGTCCATCTCCCCCAGGATCACACGCGTGATGTCGAAGGTCGCGCTGCCGAGGTCGAAGTAGCCGCCGTCAACCGAAGACGTATCGATCAGTTCGCCCAGCACGGTGACCAGCGGCTCGGCCGGCCTGCCCCGGAAGCCGCTCGTCCAGAACATGCTCGAAAGGTCGGTCTTCCCGGAGAGACGCGGCCTGTGTTCCTTTCCGTCGATCTCTATGCGCGCCCCGTGCCCCTTGAGCCCGGTGTAGGTGGCGCGGTTCTTTATCTCCGTTAAGAATGCAAAGAAAACGTCGGCGAGGGTGAGCGATCCGAGGCGGCCGGGCTTGAACTCCGAGACGGCCACCGACACGCAGCAGCACTCGAGTCCTGCCGCTGCGGGGCGGGTCCCGTCTATGGGGTCGATCACCAGCAGGAACTCGGGTTTTTCAGGAACGACCAGGCCGGCGTCCTCGGTGTAATAGGCGATATTCAGGTGATCCCCCAGAAATTCCTCGATCTTCTTCTCGGCTACCTCGTCTATACAGAAAGTGGTGTCGCCGGTAGCACCGTGCCCGGCGATGCCCTTGGCGGCTTCGCTGCCCAGCAACGGCCGTACCGCAGACCTCACCTCCTCGCCGAGGTCACGGACCAGCTCGATTATCTCCCTGCGCTCATCCCACAACTTGCTTCCCTCCCGATGTCAGTCCGCCCGGTAGCACGGCTCGATCCGGCCCCCCAGGACCTGCCATGAAAATGCGGCGGCACCCTCGAGGCCTTGAGCGGCGAGTTCCCCACGCAGGCGTTCGTCTAATAGCAGTTCCACCAGCGTGGAGGCAAGGCTGTCCGGTTCGCCGGTCTTGAAAAGGCGCCCGCCTGCGGTCTTCTCGACCACGCCGCGGTAACCGGGGATATCGGATGCCACCACCGGGGTGCCTGATGCCATGGCCTCGATCAGAACCACTCCGAAGCTCTCTCCTCCGAGCGCCGGAGAGCAGAGAATGTCGGCGGCCCCGTAGTACCCCGGCAACTCCTCGTTACCCACGTAGCCGGGCACGGTCACCCGGTCCCTCAGCGCCTCCCCGATTCCCGGCAGCACAGCGCCGGCTGTGAACCCCTCGCCGATTACGACCAGGCGGCACCCCGGGACCCTGTCGGCGACCTTCGGGAAAGCATCGAGCAGGACCCGCAGGCCCTTGCGCCGCTCGTTCCTTCCAACGAAAAGTACCACCGGCCGGCCGGCCGGCGGAAAGCCCTCGGGGCGCTCGCCACCCGGTGAGAAACGCTCTATGTCGACGCCGTTGGGGATTATGTCATAGCTGCCCGGGAAGTGGGCGGACGCCAGTGACCTCGCCGACTCCGACACTGCGATGCGGTAGTCGAGTCGTTCCAAAGCCCTCCGGTAGAGCGCCCTCGCCAGCCTGTACGTCAGAGAACGCCCTTCGCCTGCAGCATGGAATGTGCCTACAACCCGGCAGCGGGAAGCCATCACCGCCGCCGTCGATACTACCGGGACCAGGGGCTCGTGAACGTGGACAACGTCAAACCCGCCTTCCCCTGCCGCGCGGCGCACAGAACCACCGGCACCGGGGAACAAGGCGAGGTGCGCGACCGATCCGTTAGCGGGGACCGGCAGTGAGCGCCCCGCGCTGATGAACTCAGCGCCGGCCGGCACCCCTCCCCGGTCCGGCGCGATGATGGTCACCCGGTGTCCACGGCGATTCATCTCGCCGGCAAGGCCACGGATATGAGTGTTGACACCACCCGGGTGCGCCCATGAATATGGCGAAACCATTGCTATCCTCAACCGGACTCCTTCATGCGGGAACAGGCAAAATCGTATATCATAATGCGCGCGTTTCAAAACCAGACGGCCACCCGGAGGCGCCGATAACATGGCCTCTCTTGCACAGTTCCTTATCGGTCTGGACAGGTCGATATTTCACGCCATCAACTCGCTGGCCGGGAAATCTTCGGTGCTCGACTGGCTGGCGCGCCTGGGCGCGGACGACCACATAATACCGGTTGCGCTCTCGCTGCTGGTGCTGCTGGCCCTGCTGCTGGCAGGGAACGGGCGCCAGAGGGAGACGGCATTCCGGTGCGTCATATGCGCCGTCGTAGCAGCCGCCATCTCGATGGCAGTCCTGTTCGCGCTCAACTCGCTTTTCTTCAGGCCCAGGCCTTTCACCAGCCAGGCGGTACGCCTGCTTTTCTACCATAACACCGATTCGGCTTTACCATCCAACGCCGCAACGCTCGCGTTCGCCCTCGCTTTCGCGGTCGTTTTCTACAAGCGGAAACTCGGTGCTGTTATGCTTGTGCTGGCCTGCTACGTCGGCCTGGCCAGGACGATGGCAGGGGTCCACTACCCGCTCGACGTCATCACTGGAGCGCTGCTCGGACTCTCCTCGGCGTCCCTCGCCGCAGCCATGGATCCGCTCTTCCGGCCCATCGCCCGCCGGTTGACTGGAGGGGAACACCGGCTGCTGGCCGCATGGGAACCGCCCGCCCGTACGGGGCCGGAAACGGAGGCGAGGTAGGCGATGCTGCACGTGCGCGGCGACATCACGGGGATGTTCCTGTTCTTTCTTTTCCTGTTCCTCGGCTTCTGGCAGTTGGTCATCTCGTGGAAAAGGCTCAACGGCCTTTCTCTCACCGGGTACCCGGACCGGAGGGGCTTGAGCCTGGCACTGGGCATCCTGGTAGCCGCGGGCTCTTGCGGTTGGTACTTCTCGCGCCCCGGCCATTTCGCTTCACCCGACGTGGAGGGGATCGAGACGCTGATCCTGCTGGCGCTGGGCCTGACTACCGCGACCGCACTCCAGGTAATACTGTCCTCGCTTCTCTTCAGGGGACGCGCAAAGGCGGCGTGGCCGCCAGAGATGACCGGGGAGATCGAGCGCATGGAGCTGGCGGTGGGGGGACAGATGGTTCCGGCGCTGTACCTGCAGGCCGTAACGACCGGTGGCGCGGGGGCGCCGGCACTGCTCCTGCACGACTACGGTGACGACAGGAACTCCGTTTCTGCAATGGCCCGATTCCTGTCCTTGCGGGGCCACAGCTGCCTGGCCGTGGACCTCGACGGTCACGGCGAGAACGGGAGGGGGATCACCACTGCTTTGATGGAAGACCTGCTCGATGAAGCCTCGCGGGCGCTCCGGGCACGCTCGGGCCGTGATGAGATCGCGTCGGTGGGTGTCGGCCTGGGGGGCGCCCTGTGCATGGAGCTCGCCGCCCGTGACCCCTCGGTCTTAAAAGCGATCGCGGTCGACCCCCCGGCAAGGGACGCCGAAGGTTATCCGGCTGTAAACGCCGCACGCGAGCTCCGGCCCCCGAGTCTCCTGCGCGCCACCCTCCGGCCCGGGGCGCGGGAAGGCGAGGGCACTATCAGCCTTGCCCGTATACTCGAGTCGATGCCTCCACCGGGAAAACTGCCCGGCGAACGCGTAACCGTGATTGCAGCAGATGGCTCCTGGTTCAACTCCAGGCGCGAGATGGATACGTTCGTGGACCTGTGCGGAGTCCCGGGCCCTGTGCCGCTCACCGGCAGGCACGCGACGGTGGCTTCCCGGCGCGAGACTCTGGAGGTTATAGCGCGGGAGCTTGGCTGAAGTTCAACCCGTGGGGTCAGTCATCTGTCTGAGGTCGCAGCAACTATTGCTGCCTGTCGGAAGGCCAGGCGGGCATGAACATGTGCCACTGGGCGGGGTCCTCGCAAATCAAACCCTCGAGGCGCCGGGCAACCAGCTGCATCGTCTCCTGGACGGCCTTCTCCCTGTCACCCCTGTCTTCGATTTTGATAGGCTCTGTCGCGTGGCCCACCCAGGTCCCGTCATCAAGGTTCCTGACACTCACGCAGATTATCGGGGAGCCGCTCTTCATCGCTATGGTGGCCGGGCCGGGCGGGAACGTGGTCACCTCCCCGAAGAAATCGACCTCGACCCCGGTCCCTTTGAGGTCACGGTCGCAAAGCAGGGCGAGCATGGTCCCGCCTTTGAGGGCCTCGATCATCCGGTCCCTGGTCTCCGGCCTGTGGTCGTAAGGGAATATCTCGATGCCGACACCCTTGCGCAGCCTTACGAACAGGTCGAAAAGCTCGGGGGGCTTGAGCACCTCGGCGACCGCCGCGAACGGGCACAGGCTGGAGAGATAAACCGCCCCGGCTTCCCACGAACCGTAGTGGGGCAGTACCACCACGACCCCTTTGCCCATCTCGATCGCCCCTATCAGCAGATCCTCGCCGACCCTGTCGAACCTGTCGAGCACGTACTGCCGGGGCCTGGTCGGCAGCCATATTATGTCAACCCAGTAATCCGCGTAGTAACGGCACGCGCCGCGGGCAGCGCTTCTGACCTCACGCATGGACGCCTCCGGACCGAGCGCCCGCCGCATGTTGCGAAGTATCTGCCGACGCTTGCGCCCGAAGGCGTAGTAATAGAAAACGCCACCGGCGCGGGCGACAGAACGGGTGATCCTGACGGGGACCCGGGCGATGACTTTTTCAGCGAACAGGAACGAGTAGTAAGCGATCTTCATCTGTCGAGCGCCCTCCAGACGAACACGAACCTCTCGACGAGGGTCTCGACCATGAGCACGGCCACGGCCACTATGACTATCTTGAGGATCCAGGGGCTTATCCCGTTGAAGAAGAGGCCGAACCCGAGCGCCAGGACCCTGGGGGGCCTGGACATCAGCCCCTCCTTGCACTCGACTCCCAATCCTTCCGCCCGCGCCCTTATGTAGCTGATGAGGAACGATGTCACCAGCAGGACCAGCGCCACCCCCACGTAGATGCCCTCGCCCAGCCTCATGTAGTAAACCGCAAGGCCAAGGTAGATGGCAGAGTCGCTGATGCGGTCCGAGAACGAGTCCAGGAACGAACCGAAGACCGATACCTTCCCGAGCTTCTTCGCCACGTAGCCGTCAACAAGGTCGAGGACCCCCGAGGTCACGAACAGGACCGCCGCCAGGGGAACCTCCTTCACGGCAAGGAAATAACCGGAACCCATCGCCATGGCCATGCCCATCAGGGTTATAAGGTTCGGCGATATCCTCAGCTTCTCGAAGAACACCAGGATCGGGCGGAAGATGAAATCTCCGAACCAGCGAAGGCCCCGGTCCATTACCTGCCCGCGGTCATCTCCGGCAGCGGTTTCATCCTGCCCCCTCGAGGTGAGGGACTCAAGTGGGGCATCCACCGGGCTTACCGCTTCCCGCTCATCACTCATCTGGCGTTTCCTCGCCGGGCAATTCCTGCTCGAGCACTTCGCGCGCTTCTTTCTCCCGTTCCGGCTCGACCAGTATGCCCCGCATGCCGGCAGCACCCGCGACATAGTCAAAAGTCAGTTTCTTCTGTATCGCCGGTATCCCCTCTGCCTTCAGTTTGCTCTCGAGCATGCCCGCCACCATCTCATTGGGAGCCACGGCAACCTGCACCCAGCCGTCAAACGCGAGCTCTCCCTTAAGGCGCTTCCTCGAGGGCTTCCCGGACCGCCCCTGCAGCCATTTCAACTGGCACGTCCCTCCTCTCACCCGTGTAACGCAGCTTCATGTCAACCATCCCGTCTGCGACCTTCTTGCCCGCAACCACCTGCAGGGGGAGCCCCAGCAGGTCGGCGTCGTTGAACTTCACGCCGGGGCTTGCTTGCCTGTCATCCACCAGGACCTCTATCCCCATCTCCGCTAGCTTATTTTCGATGTCGGCCGCCGCGCGAGCCTGCTCCTCACGCTCCGGGCTGACCACGATGACCTCGACGGGCAGCGGAGCCACGGACTTCGGCCACTTTATGCCGCCGTCGTCGTGATGCTGTTCCACGACGGTGGCAAGTATCCTCGATGTGCCTATCCCGTAGGTCCCCATGACGATGGGCCTGGGCGCCCCGTCCCGGTCGGTGAAATATGCCTTCAACGGTTCGCTGTACTTCACCCCGAGCTTGAATATATGACCTATCTCTATGCCGCGGGCGATCCTCAGCGCCGCGCCGCAGCGGACGCAGCGGTCTCCTTCCACGGCCGTCGCTATGTCGGCAATCGGCCCGGCCTTGAATTCGCGCCCCTCTTCCACTCCATTGAGGTGATAGTCGACCCTGTTGGCGCCGCAGACCAGCCCGCCCGCGCCCTTTATCTCCCGGTCGAATATGCACCTGACCCCTTCGAGCCCAACCGGGCCGGTGAAGCCGGCAGTCACAGCGGGGTACAACTCCCTCTCGTCTTCACGCAGGGTGTGGAAATCTGTGGTGCCGAGCGCGCCGGCCAGCTTTGCCTCGGAAACGTCCCGGTAACCCGGCACAAAAGCCGCCAGCGGCTCACCTCCCACCACGTAAAGCACGCACTTGATGACCGATGACGGCTCCACCCCCATGAAGCCGGCCACATCCTCCACCGAGACGAGGCCCGGGGAGTGGACCTCCTCCATCGGCCGGGACCGCTGCCCGCCGAATGGGCGCCCCGGCTGGTGCGACTCCAGCTCCGCGTTGGCTCCGTACTCGCACTCGGCGCAGTAGACCAGGGCGTCCTCGCCCACCTCCGAGATGACCATGAACTCGTGGGAAACGTCCCCGCCGATGAGGCCGGTGGCAGCCTCGACCACCCGCGTCTCCAGCGAGCAACGGCGCGCGACCTCCGCGTACGCCCGGTACATCCTCTCGTAGGTCAGGTCGAGGTCCTCGACGCTCGCGTGAAAGCTGTAGGCGTCTTTCATCCTGAACTCTCTGGCGCGCAGCAGCCCGAACCGGGGGCGCACCTCGTCCCGGTACTTCGTCTGGATCTGGTAAAGGTTCACGGGAAGGTCCCGGTATGAAGGGGCTGCCCGCGACACGGTCATGGTTATGATCTCCTCGGCGGTAGGCCCGAGGCAGAACTCCCTTCCCTGGCGGTCGTTCAAGCGCATCATCTCAGGGCCGTAGGCGAACCACCGCCCGCTCTCCTTCCAGGGATCGCAGGGATGAAGGCCGGGCAGCATAACCTCCACGGCACCGGCGCTGTTCATCTCTTCGCGCACTATGCCCTCGATCTTCTCCAGGGCGAGCGCGCCCAGGGGAAGGAAAGTGTAGATGCCCGCCGCCATGGCCCGCATCATGCCCGAGCGGACCAGGAGCTCGTGGCTCGGTATCTCGGCGTCGGCCGGCTTCTCCTTGAGGGTCGGGACGGTCACGCGGGTCAACCTCACCGGCCCTCACCCTCCCCGCCCCGTCTCTCTATCAACCTCTGAACCTCCGCTATCAGTTCATCCAGCATGCTCTCGGTGCTGACACGCCGGACCATCTCTCCCTCGACGAACAGGAGTGCTCCGCCCTTCCCACCGGTTATGCCGATATCGGCCTCGCGGGCCTCGCCCGGGCCGTTCACCGCGCATCCCATCACCGCCACTCGGAGCGGAACGCGATACGCTTCGAGCGCTTCCTCGACTTTGCACGCCAGCTCGATGACATCTATCTCGGCCCTGGCACAGGTCGGGCACGAGATGACCTCCGGTCCGTGAGGGCCCAGGTCGAGCGCGGCAAGTATCCTGCGGCCTACCCGAACCTCCTCCACCGGCGACGCGGTAAGCGACACCCGAATGGTATCACCAATCCCGGCCGCGAGCAGCGCACCGATCCCTACAGCGCTCTTTATCGTCCCGGCCCACAGAGTCCCCGCCTCGGTCACCCCCACGTGCAGTGGCCAACCGCACTTCTCCGAAACGATACGGTACGCCTCGATGGTTCGCGGCACGTCGGAAGCCTTCACCGATATCTTGATCTGCTCCACCCCGAACCCCTCGAGCAGCGCCGCACCTTCCATGGCGCTCTCCGCCAGCGCCGCGGCTTCAGCACGGCCTTCAGGCCCGAGCAGGCGCCTCTCCAGAGACCCTGAGTTCACTCCGACACGCAAGACAACGCCGCGCCCCGCGGCCTGTTTCGCGATATCTTTCAGGTGCAAACGGCTCCCGATCGTCCCGGGGTTTATGCGGATCCCGGCCGCGCCCATCTGGATGGCCGCGAGCGCGAGCTTATGGTCGAAATGTACGTCCGCCACGACGGGCATGTCTGTCCCCGCGATAATGCGCGGTAGCGCCTCCGCGGCCGAACCGTCTGGAACCGCCACCCTGCCGATGTCGCAACCGGCGCAGCGCATCTCCGACAGCTGCGCCAGTGTCGCTTCGACGTCCGCGGTGTCAGTGTTCGTCATGGACTGGACGGTTATCGGCGCCCCGCCCCCGATTGCGACGTCCCCGAGCATTATTCGTTTTGTCGATTTTCTCTTCGCCATTACGTGACTCACGGTACTTCCCGGCCATCTTTCGTTCTTTGTGGGCCAGAGGCCTGACACTGGTTCGAACTGCGAGAAATGAGACCTGATCCCTTTGTTAAGGTGGAGGCAGCGGGTTGAATATGTCCAGGATAAAAAGCCGCCCCGCGACAAAAATGAGAATGATGAGGACAATCCAGGCTATTGGCGCCAGTTTCCTCATGTCTATCTCGCGCTTGAACACCTTTTCATAAACGATGACGAGCAGGTGGCCCCCGTCAAACGGCGGAAGCGGAATCAAGTTGAATGCAGCCAGAAATATGTAGAAATAGGCGATTATCATGAGGAAATAGGCGAAGGCGAGCCTCGCCTGCTGTACCGCGACCTGGCCGGCGCCGAAGATGCTGCGGGGGCTGTCGACCGTGCGGGGAGCGGTGCCGAACAGGACCTTCAGGTTTCTTACCGAGAACAGCGAGACAAAGGCCTTGGCCATACCGGCAGTCAAGACGCCCATCATCCGCAGTGACTCCCAGACCGCGCCAATCGGGTTTGACCTTTTTATGTAAGTGGACCTCTGAACACCCAGTATCCCGACATTGTCCACCGATAACAGCCGGGCGTTGAACTGTAAGACCTTACTTCCACGTCGGGCGGTCAGCGTGACAGACTCACCGGGGCGTTTGCGTATTTGCTTCGTCATCTCGTCCCAGGTGTGGACTCGTATACCATCGACCTCCGTTATGACATCGCCTTTCTTGATGCCGGCTTGAGAGGCGGGGCCGGGCGCTTTCACCACCACCTTTTTCGCGTTGACAATCTCTATGGTGGGCTCGACGTTTCCTGCTCTGGAGGTCGGCGAAAGCTCAGGCACGCCTATCGGCCAGAACAACAGGTACAAGATGATTAAGGCAAACAATACCTGCGCGAAGGAACCGGCAAGTATTACGACCGCCCGCTTCCAGTATGGGGCCGACTTGTAGCTGTAGGGCCGGTCCTCTTCAGAGATTTCCTCACCCGGATCCATGCCCAGGATCCTCACCGAGCCACCGGCGAGGATCCATTTGATCGAGTAGCGGGTCCCTCCCCTGTCCCAGCCCACGATCTCGGGACCGAACCCTATAGAGAACTGTTCCGCACGTATCCCCACGGCCTTTGCCGCAAAGAAATGGCCTCCCTCGTGTATCAGGATCATGAATAACAAAGCCAGGATGAAAAGTATGATCCACAGCGCTGTCACGCCCGCACCTCCAGGTCGCCAATAATCCGGCGCGCGTCTTCCCGCGCCTGCCCGTCCGCGCCTACCAGTTCCTCAAGCGAATCATCGGACAACGAGACGTGTTCCTCCAGTACTCCCTCGATCACGGCCGGTATGTCGGTGAACCTCAACCGGCCGGTGAGGAACGCCGCGACGGCTTCCTCGTTAGCAGCATTCATCGCTGCCGGGTAAGTTTTCCCCGCACGCCCGGCCAGGTACGCCAGTTCCACGCAGGGAAAGCGGCGCCTGTCGATCTCTCTAAAAGTCAGGCTCCCATATTCCACCAGCGAAAGGAACCCGGCGGGGCTCGCGGCCCTTTCCGGATAGGTCAGAGCATACTGTATCGGGATGCGCATGTCCGGCACACCCAGCTGCGCCAGCACCGAGCCGTCAACCATCTCTACCATTGAGTGGATAACGCTCTCCGGATGCATAACCACCTCGACCTGGTCCAGGTCTACCCCGAACAGGTGATACGCCTCCAGCACCTCCAGGCCTTTGTTCATAAGCGTCGCCGAATCGATTGTGACCTTCGGTCCCATCTTCCACGTCGGGTGTGCAAGCGCGTCCTCGACGGTCACCTGCCCGAGCGCCTCCACGGGCAGGTCCCTGAACGGCCCCCCGGACGCGGTGAGCAGGATCCTGCGCAGTGAGGCGCGGTCCTGTCCCGCCAGGCACTGGAATATCGCTGAGTGCTCGCTGTCCACCGGGAGTACCAGAGCGTTGTTCTCACGCGATGCTTCCATGACCAGCCGGCCTCCGGCCACCAGGCTCTCCTTGTTCGCGAGGGCGAGTGTGGTGCCCTTCTCGAGCACCTTCAGCGTCGGGGCCAACCCGGCGAAGCCGACAAGCGCGTTCAACACCAGCTCACATGAACCCCGGTCCAGCATATCGTCAAGGCCTGCTGTCCCCGCGAAGAAATCGATGCCCAGGTCCGCGAACCTGTCGCGGAAAGTGAGCGCCGCGTCCGGATCGCTCATGCACACGTTGTCGGGCCGCAGGCTCGAGCTCTGCTCGAGAAGAAGTTCACCGTTGCTGTGCGCGGAAAGCGCTTCTACAGAAAGGGACCCGGAAAGCCGCTGCGCGACCTCGACGGCCTGGGTGCCGATAGAACCGGTCGAGCCCAGGATGGCGATCTTTCTCAAGGTGTCTCCTCCACCGGAGGTTACGCCGGGGTCAGCCCTCACTTGAACTTGAGGGCAAAATAAAAGAGGTAATAGAAGACGGCCGGCGCGGTAAAAAGCGTCGAGTCGAACCTGTCCATGATTCCGCCGTGCTCCGGGATTATGCCGCCCATGTCCTTCACGCCGAAATCGCGCTTCACCATCGATTCGGCGAGGTCGCCCAGCGGGCCGAGCACGCATACCATAGCCGCGATGATCATCGCCACCCCGATGGAAAACCAGTGGAACTCGTGGATGGCCTGCACTATGAGGCGGAAGAGCACGGCGGCGATGAAGACGCTGGCCGTGCCGGCGATAGCTCCCTCCACGCTTTTATTCGGGCTTATAGCCGGGGCTATCTTGCGCCGTCCCAGCTTCCTGCCGATAGCCCAGGCAAATATGTCGTACACCCATATGAGGACGAGCAGGTAGATGACGATGAGCCATTCCCAGCCTCCTGGCAGCTTGAGGTCCCGCAGCAGTACGAGGTGGCTGAGGCAGAGACCCGAGAGCAGGGAGGCGAACACAGTCATAGCGATGGCCCTGGTCGGTTTCACGTGCTTGAGGACCAGCATATACCACAGGAAGCACACGAATATGATGCCGATGGTGACGTAGCCGTAGCTCGCGAACCCTTTGAAGTGGGCAACAAAAACGTAAGCGAGAGCCCCGAGGATGCCTACGGCCGCGGCTGTCGGCACGGCTTCTTCCCCTCTCTTCTCGAACAGGTTGAAAAGCTCCACCGAACCTATCACCGCCGCCAGCGCGATCGCGAAAGTGAAGGCCAGCTCATCCCATATCAAGGCGCCAAGCACTATCACCCCGAACACTATGGCGCTGACAACCCTCTTCCAGACCATGAAAATCTCGCCGCCTATATCTCCATCAGTTCACGGATCTTCTTTTCCATCAGCTCGTCTATCTCTTTTATGTACCTGTCAGTGAGTTTCTGCAGCTCTTCCACACCGCGGTGAAGGTCGTCCTTTGTGGAATCGCCCCTTTTCTCTTCTGCGCGCAGGGCCTCCACGGCGTCGCGCCTCACGTTTCGTACGGCAACCCTCCCCTCCTCCGCGCGGTGCTTGACGAGCTTCGATAGCTCCCGCCGCCGCTCCTCGGTAAGCTGGGGTATCGGCACGCGGATGACCTCCCCGTCATCTGATGGGACCAGCCCGAGGTCGGACTGGGTAATCGCCTTCTCCACCGCGGGTATGCAGTTGCGGTCGTACGGGTGTATGGCCAGAAGCCTGGGCTCCGGCGCAGAGATCGTCGCTAGCTGATTGAGCGGCGTAATCGTCCCGTAGTAATCGACCTGCAGCCTCTGCACGAGGGCGGGAGAAGCCCGGCCGGTCCGAATGGACCCGAACTCAACCGCGGTGATCTCCATCGCCTTATTTATCTTCCGCTCAGCTTCATCCATGATGTCAGCCATTGTCACCCCTCACCTGTCGCTGCAAACGATAGTGCCCACCTCTTCACCACAGCAGATCCTCTCCAGGTTGCCGCGCTCGAGGAGGTTGAACACCACTATGGGCAATGAGTTATCCATGCAGAGGCTTATCGCGGTCGCGTCCATCACCTCGAGTTCCCGGTTCAATACCTCCAGGTAGCTAAGCCGGTGAAACATGGTGGCATCGGGGTTCTTGACAGGGTCGCAGTCGTAGACGCCGTTCACCTTCGTCGCCTTCAGTATCGCCTCAGCCCCGATCTCCAGGGCCCGGAGCGCGGCGGCGGTATCGGTGGTGAAGTACGGGTTCCCGGTCCCGGCGGCGAAAAGCACCACTCTTCCCTTCTCGAGGTGCCGGATCGCCCTCCTCCTGATGTATGGCTCCGCCACTTCCTGCATGTTTATCGCCGTCTGAACCCTCGTGTAAACGCCCCTTTTCTCGAGGGAATCCTGGAGCGCGAGAGCGTTCATGACCGTGGCGAGCATGCCCATGAAATCGGCGGTAGCCCGGTCCATCCCCCTGGCGCTGGCCGCCAATCCCCGGAATATGTTGCCGCCGCCCACCACCGCGGCCAGTTCGACGCCCATGTCGTGCACTTCGGCAAGCTGCTCAGCGATTGAAGATACTGTCTCGGTGTCGATGCCGTGCCTGTTGGAGGTGCTCATGAAAGCCTCACCGGAAAGCTTGACCAACGCCCGCTTGAAAACGGGCTTCCCGGTGTTTTCCCCCCGAGGGAAATTCAAGTTATCAGCTCTATCCGACATGCCGTGACCCTACCTCCCGCCGGACTCAGGCGCCCTCCTCTTTCTCACCAACCTGGAACCGGCCATACCTGCGTATCGCCAGCTTTTCTCCCAGCTTGCCGGAGGCTTCAGCCAGAAGGTCTCCTACCGAAAGCGAGGGGTCCTTCACGTAGGGCTGCTCTATCAGGCATTCTTCCTGGTAGAACTTGTCCAGCCTGCCCTCGACGATCTGATCCATGACCTTCTCGGGTTTGCCATCGCCCTCGCTCTCGGCCCTGCAGCTTTTCTTTTTGCTTTCGACCACATCGGCCGGTACGGAATCCCTGTCCAGGTACATTGGATTACATGCCGCTACCTGCAGCGCTATCATGTGGGCCAGTTCGAGGAATTCGCTGTTTCGGGCCACATAATCGGTCTCGCAGTTGAGCTCTATCAGCGAGCCGATCTGCTTTCCGATATGGAGGTATGACTCGACCACTCCCTGGTCCGCTGTTTTTTCCTCGCGCTTCTTCACGCTGGCGAGCCCTTTCTTTCTCAGTGACAGGACCGCCTTATCAATGTTGCCCCCGGTCTCCTCGAGCGCGTGTTTGCAGTCCATCATGCCCGCGCCAGTCTTCTCCCTCAGTTCCTTTACCTGTCCGGCGGATATCTCTTTGCTCTCAACCACTTGATGTCTCCTGATGCTCTATTCCCCGGGCTCGACCACGGGACTTTCAGCCCCGGCCGTGCCGGGCTGTCCGGCTTTCTCTTCCGTTGCGTCCTCGCCGGTCACCTCCAGCGGCTCCGGTTCCGGTGACGGCTCCTCAGCCTTGCCTGGCTCCTCAACCGCGGGCGCCACCGAGATGTCGGGGCCGGCGATGTCATCCGGGGAGGCGCTGTAGGCCGCAACAGACGCGCCCAGCCTCGCGGGTGTTCCCTTTTCGAGCTTTTCCCGCGCGGCCATCTCCGCCTGCTCCATGGCATCCTCGGCAAGCTTGCTCTCCCGCATGCCCTGCCCATCGATCACCGCGTCCGCCACCACCCGGCAAAGGAGATTCGAGGCCCTGATCGCGTCGTCGTTTCCGGGGATGACATATGTGACCTCGTCCGGATCACAGTTCGTGTCAACCAGGCCGATTATCGATATGCCAAGCTTGGTCGCCTCGGCCACCGGGATCCTCTCTTTTCGGGGATCTATCACGAACATCATGTCAGGCAGCCGGTGCATGGTGCGGATGCCCTCGAGGTTACGCTTCAACTTCTCGATACTGCGTCTTATCTGAAGGGCCTCCTTCTTGGGAAGCACCTCGAGCTCGCCCTCCCTGTCACGCCGCTCGAGCTCATCCAGGTACATCACTCGCCTGTGGATGGTCGCGAAGTTGGTCAGTGTCCCACCCAGCCAGCGCTGGTTGACGTATGGCATGCCGCACCTCTCGGCGTGCTCCTTGACCCCCTCCTGCGCCTGCTTCTTTATGCCGACGAATATTATCGACCCGCCCGCGGCGATGCTGTTGCGGATCGCGTTATACGCGGTCCCGGTCATCACCAGGGTCTTCTGCAGGTCGATGATGTAGATGTCGTTCCGCTCGGTGAAGATGTAAGGTTTCATCTTGGGGTTCCACCGGCGGGTCTGGTGGCCGAAGTGGACGCCGGCCTCCAGGAGTTCCTTCACCGTCACGACTGCCATGCAAACCTCCAGGTCTGGTTACGCCTCCCCCGGCTTCCGCCCCCGCGGCGACCATCAGGCACCAACCGCGAAGTCCACCGGGGTGTGAATTTGACCTTATTAAGGCCGATAAATCTTCACAAGTGTAATATAGAGCACCGGATTCCGCAACAAACCAGATGGGGTCACCAGATGGGGTCAGGTCTTGAATCGTGAATTTATTCATGACCTGGCACGGGGCCCATCCATTCTCCGCCGCGGCGCACACAATGCAAATCGGGGTTTGACCGCGTTGTGGATCGGGTGAAACGGACCTCGAGTTTCCGGGTTCAAGGACCTGGCCCCGGAATTCCCGGTTCTTACTCGTAGTCAAAACCGAGGGCGGTGCCCAGCCGTGCCCTCAAACGCAGGATCGCCTTGGTGTGCATCTGGCAGACCCTCGACTCGGTAACCCCCAGCACGTCCCCGATCTCCCTCATCGTCAGGCCTTCGTAGTAGTAGAGGGACACGACGATCTTCTCCCGCTCGGGGAGACGGTTGATCGCGTCGGCGATTATGTTCTTCATCTCCTCGAGCTCGAAAGTCTTCGAGGGGTCCTTCACCTTCACATCTTCCACGGTGTCGGCGAGGCTGATCCTGTCCGGCCTGTCCCCGCTGACTGTCCAGAGCTCATCAAGGGCTACCAGCGTTATAAAAGAGAGCTTGCCCAGCAGCGCCAGGTAATCATCCATCGGAAGCTGCAGCCTTTCCGCCACCTCCTCGTCGGTGGGTATGCGGCGCAGCTCACCCTCGAGCGCGATGTAAGCCCGCTCTATCTCCCGCGCCTTGAACCGGATCGAGCGTGGCACCCAATCGTCGGCCCGCAGTTCGTCGATGATCGCACCCTTTATACGCGCTATCGCGTAGGTCTCGAACTTTATCCCCCTGCCGGGGTCGAACTTGTCAATGGCGTCCATCAGCCCGAACACGCCGTAGCTGACGAGGTCGGCGAATTCAACCGAGGGGGGAAGGCCCGCGGACACCCTGCCCGCGACGTACTTCACCAGGGGAGAGTAATGGATTATCAGCTGCTCGCGGTGGGAAGCCGACTGCGTTTCCTTGAACTCGACCCAGAGCGCGTCGGCGACATCGTCTGCCTTTCTCTCCGGCACCTTTTTCTTTTCTATTGCGTCGTCCAGGACCTCGCCCGCGGTCTCGATGACCTCGGTCGAATCAACGTCTTTCATCTTATCCCCTCATGCCCTGGGGTGGCTCCTGTCATACGCTCTCCGGATATCAGCTCTGGTCAGATGAGTGTATATCTGCGTCGTGGCCACGTTCCTGTGGCCGAGCAACTCCTGCACCGAACGAAGGTCGGCCCCGTGCGCGAGCATGTGGGTCGCGAAGGTGTGCCTCAGCGTGTGAGGGCTCACTTTGCCCGCTCCCGCCAGCGCCTCGAACTCCCTGTCCACGATCCTTCGCACTTCGCGGGGGTTCAGCGGCTTTCCCCTCTTTCCCAGGAACACCACATCGCCCGTGTATGCCACGTCCCGCATCAGCTCCGGCCTTAGGTCACGCGTGTACTCCTCGAGCGCCGCGATCGCTGTCTTTCCGGCCAGTACCACCCGCTCCCTGTCCCCCTTGCCCGTGACCCTTATCAGCCCTGTGCCCAGGTCCACGTCGCTCAGTTTGAGGCCGCAGAGCTCCCCCACACGGATCCCAGTCGCGTACAGCACCTCTATTATAGCGCGGTCGCGCTGTCCAAGTTCAGGGCTTTTTCCCGCCCCGTCCGCGAACCTCTGTGCCTCGACCTCCGTCAGGAAACGCGGAGGCTTCCTGCCCTTCAGCGGAAACGCCAGCGTCGCCGCGGGGTTTGACGCCAGGCGGCCCGAATCCTCGAGATAGTTGAAGAACGCTCGAAGGCATGCGCACCTCCTGGCGACGGTGCTGCGTGAATAACCCCTGGTCTGCTGGTTCGCAAGAAAGCTGCGAAGAGTCCTGTGGTCCACCAGTGAGAGGTCCTCTATGCCGGCGCGTTCCAGGAAATCGCTGAAATGGGTGAGGTCGCGCCTGTACGCTTCCACGGTATTCGCTGACAGGTTGCGCAGGTCCCTGAGATACATGAAGAATGAGTCTATCGAATCGTCCACTTCATCACCCGAACCCTTGCATTCGCCTGCGGCGCTCCAGGCTTAACTCCGTTGCATAAGTCTCCTGCCCTGGATATACCATCAAGTAATAATAATACCTCGACCGTGATGCAATGTGCAGGTTCTGCTTGTTGATATGTAACACTAGTTTATAATATTTTATATTACTGTCAACTAATGTTACATCTATTGGGATCCTGGTCCGGCCCGACTGGAGAAGCCCGCGCAGCCGACAAAGGGACATAAGGCGACATATAGTCCAGACTCGATGATAAGCAAGGAGCGCTGTGCAGGCACCGACCGGCGTAACCGCCTCCAGGCCTCTCGATACCACGTTTGGAGCATCATCTACCTTGCGCGTCATCACGCCCGGGGCGCACTGGTGGCAATGCCGCGGCTGCCAGATAATAGCGTCCGCCCGGAGCGCGCCTGACCAGTCCCGATACCTCGAGTCCGGAAAGTCGCGACAGGGCTTCGCGGACAGTCATCCCGACGCGCCCGGTAAGGTCTTCTATGCCGGTGGCGCCCCCCTCGAGCGCTTTCAACAAAGCACTCTCAGGGCCGCCGGGATCAATGGGAAGACGCGGGGCGGCCGGGTCAACTCGTCGCTCGATACCGAGCTCGTCCAGGATGTCATCCACAGTCGAGACAAGCGCGGCTCCGTTCTTGATGAGCCGGTTGGTCCCCTTGCTGTTACTCGATGATATCGGGCCGGGGACGGCGCACACGTCCCTGCCCTCGGACATGGCGAACTCGGCCGTGAGGAGCGCGCCGCTTGTCATGGAAGCCTCCACCACCAGGGTCGCGAGCGACATGCCCGCGATTATCCTGTTCCTGGCCGGGAAGTGGTGTTTGAGCGGTTGAGTCCCTTGAGGGTACTCGCTCAAAAGGCATCCCGCGCTCTCGATCTCCCGCAAGAGGTTCGCGTTTGGCCTTGGATAGACGACATCGGTGCCGCAGCCCAGCACGGCCGCGGTGAGCCCTTTTGCCTGCAGCGCTCCCCTGTGCGCGGAAGCATCCACGCCGTAGGCGGCGCCGCTTACGACCCAGACACCGTTAATGGCAAGGTCGCGCGCGAGGGAGTGGGCCGCCTCCAGGCCGTAAGGGGTCGCCTTTCTTGACCCGACGACTGCGACGCACGGCGCACCCGGTGGTGGAACATTTCCGCGGCAGAAGATGATCCAGGGTGGGTCGTGTATCTCCCGCAGCAGCTCCGGGTATCCGGCCTCCCCCACGGCAAGCGCCATGGTGCCGCCGCACACGAGCGCCTGCAGGTGCGCGGCAGGCTCGAGCCTGCGAGCCAGGTCCCGCCATTCGGGGCCTTCGCCCCCGTGAGCGTGACGGGACCAGAAACCGCCGCGCACCGCTTCCCAGGCGCCGGCGGGAGACCCGAACAGCGTCAGCGCATCCCTTATGTGGCGGTGCCGGATTCCGGGAAGCGACGCAAACGCTACCAGCTCTGCTTTTTCCTCAACGAACCCTGGGTTCTTAAACATGGGGTCGGGTCTCGCTTCCTGAGTAGTAATCTAGTGTGGGGTCAGAGTAAACACTGACCCCACGAGTTGAACTTCAGCGGTCAGAGTAAACACTGACCCCACGAGTTGAACTTCAGCGGTCAGAGTAAACACTGACCCCACGAGTTGAACTTCAGCGGTCAGAGTAAACACTTACCCCGCGGGTTAGACTTCAGGCGAAGGGGGACCTTTCCAGACACCGGTACTGCACCGCCTCCGCCAGGTCCTCGACATCCATGCGCCCCCTTCCCGCCAGGTCGGCCACGGTGCGGGCTACCTTGAGCGCGCGGTGATACGAACGGGCCGATAAGCCGAGTCGCTCGATCGCGAGGCCAAGGAACCGCTCCCCCTCCGGCGACGTAACGCAGTGCCGCTCGACCTGCAAATGAGTCATGTCCGCGTTGCAGTAGACACCGCTTCCGGTCAGCCTGCCCTCCTGCCGGGCCCGGGCCGCGACAACCCTCTCCCGGACCGCCAGTGACGGCTCCCCTTTCTCTCTGTCCTGGATCTGCGCCCTGGTAAGGCGCGGCACCTCTACCTGGATGTCGATGCGGTCCAGCAGCGGGCCGGATATCCTCCCCCGGTAACGCTGGATGTCACCCACCGAGCAGGAGCACTCGTGCCGCGGGTCGCCGAGGTACCCGCACGGACAGGGGTTCATCGACGCGGCCAGCGCAAACCGGGCCGGAAAGGTCACCGGCACCATCGACCTTACGATCGTCACCTTTCTATCCTCCAGCGGCCCGCGGAGCGACTCCAGGGCGTTGCGGGGAAACAACGGCAGCTCGTCCATGTACAGGACCCCCCCGTGGGCGAGAGAGACCTCGCCGGGCTTCGGCAGCGGTGCTCCACCGCCTGTGAGCCCTACCGAGCTGATCGAGCTGTGCGGAGAGCGAAAAGGCCGTGTCGTGACGAGAGACCCACCGGGAGGCAGCAGTCCCGCGACGCTTTGAATCCTGGTCACCTCCATGGCCTCCCCGAGCGAAAGAGGCGGGAGGATGCCCGGAAGCCTTCTCGCCAGCATCGTCTTGCCTGAGCCGGGCGGCCCGATCATGAGCAGGTTGTGCCCGCCCGCCGCGGCCACCTCCAGCGCTCTCCTGGCGGCC